>OLPL01000518.1_pt1 | contig 28741 bp, 15 predicted proteins | sample 1673211 | NCBI WGS metagenome assembly OLPL01 (sample SAMEA3136766, study PRJEB25190) | human gut metagenome | reverse complement strand
TTGCACGGTACAGCCAATACCGATTGGAACGATGAGGTTTACCGCACAGCTTTCGGTACAGATAATAACCTCAGCGTGAGCGGCAGCATCGACAAGTGGTTGCCATTCCGTGTGTCTGTAGGCTATTACAACCAGAGCGGTCTGGTTCGCAAAGACAATGTAGAGCGCTGGACAGGTAACGTGGTATTGACTCCTAGCTTCTTCCAGGATCACCTGAAGTTGACCATCAACGCCAAGGGAACGCTCAATAACAACTCATTCAATAATGGTGGTGCCGTATGGGCAGCTGCCACATTCAACCCAACCATCCCGGTTTATTCCGGTAACGACAAGTATGGTGGCTATAATGAGGCACTCGATGCTGATGGCTATCCAGTGAATGCGGGTGTAAGAAACCCTCGCGGTCTGGTTGATCTGTATGATTCAAAGAGTAAGGTAAGCCGCTTCATCGGTTCGATGGATGTAGATTACAAGGTTCATTTCCTGCCAGACCTCAAGCTCCATGCTACCGTGGGTGCTGACTATGCCAAGGGCGACGGAACCGTTTATGTTCCTGCCTACGCAGCACAGAGCTACAACAAGGATGAGTCTTTGGGCGGTAGCGATTACAAGTATGGTCCTCAGAAGAACGAGAACCGCTTGCTTACCCTCTATGCCAACTATGCAAAATATTTCGAAGATATCAAGAGTAATGTAGATCTGACAGCCGGTTACGACTACCAGTACTGGAAGAGTACTACACCTCTTTATTATACCAAAAGTGCGGCAGGCACAAACCTGTCAACCGTAAAGGCTTCAGATTACCGTCATGTAATGTTGTCATATTACGGACGTATCAACTATTCATTCGATGGAAAGTATCTCCTGACGGCTACCGTTCGTCGAGACGCATCTTCCCGTTTCTCTAAGGATACCCGTTGGGGTACTTTCCCATCTGTTGCTTTGGGCTGGACTTTGACAGAAGAGCCTTGGTTGAAGAATCAGAAGGTACTTTCTAACTTGAAACTCCGTGCCAGCTATGGTGTTACCGGTCAGCAGGAAGGTATCGGCAACTACAACTATCTGCCGGTTTATACCTACAGCGTGACAGGTGCCGAAGCATTCATCAACGGACAGTATATCAATACTTACCGTCCTGAGGCATACGTATCAGACTTGAAGTGGGAGACTACAACCTCCTGGAACTTCGGTCTTGATTTCGGATTTCTGGATGGCCGTATCGGTGGTGCCATCGATTTCTATACCCGTAAGACCAAGGACCTGTTGGCATCAGTACCAACAGCAGCAGGTACCAACTTCTCAAAGACTATCCTTACCAACGTAGGTAATGTAGACAGCAAGGGTATTGAAGTTTCTCTGAATGCAACCCCTATCCAGACCAAGGACTGGGAGTGGAATCTGAGCTACAACTTTACCTGGCAGAACATGAAGGTGAAGAACCTTTCATTGATAAAGGGTGGAAACCAGACCAACGTGAAGGTAGGTCCATCTATCGATGCTTACCAGTTCCAGGTACTCTCAGAGGGATATGAGCCATACATGTTCTATGTATATCATCAGCTCTACGACTCTAAGACAGGCAAGCCAATCGAGGGTGCTTATGCCGATTTGAACAATGATGGCGAAATCAATGAGTCAGATCTCTACCGCTATCATTCTCCAGCCCCTAAGTACATCATGGGTTTGAGCACATCTTTGAGATACAAGCAGCTGACACTCGGTATGAGTTTCCGTGCCAACATCGACAACTATGTATACAACGGCATGGGTATGAGTACAGGTGCTTTCGAGACAGTAAGCTACAACAACTCACAACTCAACAACCTCAATACCAGCTTCCTGAAGACAGGTTTCAAGACCCGTCAGTATCTCTCTGATTACTACGTAGAGAATGCTTCGTTCCTGAAACTCGACAACCTGAGTTTGAGTTACAATGTAGGCAAGATCAACAAGTGGGCTTCGCTCACCGTATCTGCGATGGTACAGAATGTATTCACCATCACCGGTTACTCAGGTACAGATCCTGAGGTGCCAAACGGAATGGACAACTCATTCTATCCACGTCCTCGCACTTACTCAGTAAGCCTCGGACTTCAGTTCTAACAATCAAAACAGATAACAATGAAACTTAAGAATATATTATATAGTATGATGATGGGAACAGCGGTGCTGACAGGCACTACCAGCTGTGTTTCCGATCTTGACCAATATCCTCATACAGAGACAACCTCTAAGGATGTTTATACCTCGCTAGCCAATTATGAGGCTGTGCTGGGTAAGATTTATGCTGCCATGGTGACCAGTGGTCAGGGCAAGGGCGGCGATAATAAGGATATGGAATCCGTATTGAACGGCGGCAGTGGCTTCGACTACATGCGTATGTTTATCAATATGCAGGAGTGTGGTACCGATGAATTTGCCTCTACCTGGCTGACAGGTGAGCAGACTACGGGTCTTACTTATCTTTCCTGGGATGCCAACGATGCGTGGGTATCAGATATGTATTATCGTATCTACTACAACATCGCCCTCTGCAACGAGTTCCTCCGCAATGCCAATAATGCCAATTTCTCAGGTGCTGATGCTGAGAAGATGAAGGAGTATAAGGCAGAAGTCCGCTTCATGCGCGCTCTGTTCTATTACCATGCCCTCGATTTCTATCGCAACATTCCGATGGTGACAGAGAACGACCCTGTAGGCAGCTACATTCCTCCTCGTTATACTCCTCAGCAGACATTTGATTATATTGAGAGCGAGTTGAAGGATTGTGTAGGTGATATGCTTCCTGCATCCACCTGTCCTTACGGTCAGGCTTCTCAGGGTGCTGCCTATACCTTGCTTGCCAAGCTTTATCTGAATAGCGAGGTTTATACCGGCGTTGCCAAATATGCTGAGTGTAAGGATGCTTGCTGGAAGGTGATGAACATGGGCTACTCCCTGGAAGATAATTACAGCAAGCTCTTCAATGCTGATAACGACAAGCGTACCAACGAGATTATCTTCGCCTTGCCGGTAAGTGCAGAGCATACTGTAAGCTGGGGTTCATCTACTTATCTGGTTTGTGGACAGGTAAGTATGTCGAATGCCAACCAGAATGTAGCCGATTATGGTGTTACTGCCGGCTGGAGTGAATTCCGTCTTCGTCCTGAGTTCGTGGATAAGTTTACCCAGACCGATATCGATGGCAGTGGCGACAAGCGCTGCAAGTTCTTTACCAATGGTCAGAGCAAGGATGTAACCAGCATGACCGATGAAACCGCCGGCTATCTTTCTGAGAAATGGAGTAACCTGAAGGATGATGGAACCACTGCATCCAATACAGGAGATGCAGGTGTAGAAACCGATTTCCCACTCTTCCGTTTGGCAGATGTCTATCTGATGTATGCTGAGTGCGTAGTTCGTCTGCATAATGACTGGGATAACTGGGCTGGTGGTAGTGATGCTACAGATCCAACCGTGATTGCTTCCCGCAAGCAGGGTGCTATCTATTGGATTAACCAGCTTCGTGAGCGCTCTAAAGCTTCTGATGTATGGGCAAGCAACTTTGCTGATGACGATGCCTTCCTTCAGTTCATCCTCGATGAGCGTGCCCGTGAGCTTTATCATGAAGGTTATCGCCGTACCGACCTGATTCGCTATGGTCAGTTTACTACTAATAAGTACATCTGGCAGTGGAAGGGTGGAACTCACGACGGACAGGCAGTGGATAGCAAGTACAACATCTATCCAATCCCTAACACCGAGCTTACCGCAAATCCAAATCTTCATAACGACAACTATTAATAGGATAAAAGAATGAAAAAGATATTTAGAAACCTGATGATGCTTCTCTGCGCACTCACCGCCCTGGTGAGTTGCGACGAGAGTGGCGACAAGATATATCTGGATGGCTTCAAGGCATCCGATCTGATGGCATCGGCCAGCGATGTGAAGCTGTCTGTAGATAACAGTAAGGACGTTGTCCTCTCGTTGGCTTGGCAGAATCCTACCTTGCTTTCGAGCGATGAAACCAAGCCTGCGGGCAGTGGAGTGCTGAAAACTTATCTGCAGGTATCAGCCTCAGAGAACTTTACTTCAGAAAAGGAATACACCGTAACCGACCTTTCCAAGGCTTTCACAGGTGCTGACCTCAATGCTGCAGCCAAGGATCTCGGCTTGTCTCCTGATGTGAGCTCACCTCTCTATTTCCGTATCAAGAGTCAGATGGGTAGCAATCTTGATGCCGCTTACAGCAATGTCTGCCAGGTAAAGGTTACTCCATACCTCATTGATATGAGCTACATCAATATCCTGAATGAGAAAAAGGATCAAGTTCTGACCAAACTCTATTCTCCTAATTCTGATGGAGTTTATTCTGGCTATATGAATGCCTCTTCTTGGTTCCATATCTGGGGTAAGGAAAATGATGGTACCATTTGGGGTAATGTAGGACAGGATAACCATGTGTACGAAATGGATAATACTGAGTCTGCATGGAACATCTGGTTCCCAGGTCAGACAGGTATTTATTATACAGTTCTTGATACAAAAGCTAAGGAACTTAAGCCAACTTACATCAAGTCGATGCAGTTGAATGGTGAAGATATGACCTATGATGCGCCTAACTATGCTTGGACCAAGGTGATTACAACCGCAGCCGATAATACTCCAATTAGCATCGTAGCAACAGGTGCAGAGTACAGCAAGGCTACTGGTACAGAAGATGCTGCAGCCGTTGAGAAGACATTGAACTATACTTTGGCTGATGGCAAGATGACTGACTCAGAGAACGCTGGTAGCGTGAATATTGCCAAGGCTGGTACTTATACCGTAACCGTGAAAGTTGGTGAGCACAGCCAGTTGGAATATACCATTGTATCGGGCGATCAGACAACTCCAGAGCCAGAGGCTAGCAATACTCTCTGCATGTTCAGCAAGGATGGTAACACCCTTCTTGCCGTGATGAACAAGGTGAGTGATGGCGTTTATACCTGCAAGTACAAGCCATATGCTTGGGAGAACTTCCGATTTATCTACGTAGGTGAGAACAAGGACGACAAGCAGACTTGGTATGGCTCTGTTGCAGACAATCTCTTTAATTTATCTACTGCAGGTGACTGTTGGGACATTTGGTTCAAGGATGATGTAACTGGTGGTGAAGTTACCGTTACCGCTGACCTCAACACCATGACATGGAAATATGAATAATTAATAAGAAAAATAGCAATGAAGAATATATTTGGAAAAGCCATATTGCTGGCTTCAGCACTCTTGTTTTCTATCACGGGCACGAGTTGCAGCAATGATGATAATACCACTCCCGAAAAGGAGAAAACATACGATATGAGCGGTTTTGCCAAGGGTGCTGATGTTTCCTGGCTCACAGAGATGGAGAAGGATGGTGTGAAATTCTATAATCAGAATGGCAAGGCTACAGAATGCATGAAACTCCTCCGCGAAGAGGGAACCAATTCCATCCGTCTGCGTGTCTGGGTAAATCCGGAAGGTGGCTGGTGTGGCAAGGATGATGTCATCGCCAAGGCTTGGCGAGCTCAGCAGCTCGGCTTCCGTCTGATGATTGACTTCCACTATTCTGATACCTGGGCTGACCCGGGCAACCAGAAAGTTCCTGCTGCATGGCAGGGCTATACTGCCGAACAGATGAAACAGGCTGTGGCTGATCATACAAAGGATGTGTTGACAGCCCTGAAGGATAGAGGTGTAACCAACGTAGAGTGGGTGCAGGTGGGTAATGAAACCCGCGACGGAATGCTCTGGAATAGCGATGAGGCTGTAACCGGTCAGGTATCTAAGAATGCAGCCAATTTTGCTGCTTATATCAACGCCGGTTATGATGCTGTAAAGGAAGTTTATCCTAAGGCAAAAGTCATCGTGCATGTAGATAAGGGTCAGGACCTCGGTGGACTTACCTGGCTCTACGATAAGCTGAAGGACAATGGTGGAAAGTGGGATGTTATCGGACTGTCTCTTTATCCGGAAGATGATAACTGGCAGAGTTATGCAGAGAGTTGTCTCTCTAACATCCAGACTCTTTCTTCCAAGTATGGCAAGGACGTCATCATCTCTGAAATCGGTATGTGGTGGGGTTCTGAGCAGGCTGCGCCATTGATGAAGAAGATGGTGGATGGCTGTAAGAAGATTTCTACCTGCGAGGGTATCTTCTATTGGGAACCGGAAGTTTACAACAACTGGAAACCAGCCAACTATATCACTCTGGGTTGGGATGCATATACCAAGGGAGCCTTCGACAACAGCGGCAAACCAACTGCCGTATTTGATGCATATAAATAAGAATATTAAATAGCAATATGATCAAGAGAAGCATTACTTTCATGACTCTTGCCCTGGCACTCACAACGCTGTGCCAGGCGCAGAGCAGAAAGGTTATCAACCTGCCTTCATGGGACTTCTCCCGTGATGGCAAGGCGTGGCAGCAGGTAGCTGTTCCGCACGATTGGGCTATCTCGGGACCTTTCGATAAGAAATGGGACCTGCAGATGGTGGCCATCGAGCAGAATGGCGAAACCGAAAAGACCGAGAAGTCGGGACGTTCTGGTGCGCTGCCTTGGATAGGTGAGGGTATGTATAAGATGAACTGGACGGCTCCTAAGGGCTATAAGCGTGCCGTACTCGTCTTCGACGGTGCCATGAGCCAGCCTGTTGTCAGCGTCAATGGCAAGGAGGCAGGCAAGTGGGCTTACGGCTACAATGCCTTCCGCATCGACATCACACCTTTCATCAAGTTTGGTAAGAGTAATCTCATCGAGGTACATCTTAATAATGTAGAGGAGAGCAGTCGTTGGTATCCGGGAGGCGGCCTTTACCGTCCGGTTTCCGTAGAACTCTATGGCAACGAGAACTTCTCTACCTGGGATACCTTCGTCCGTACCCTGAAGGCTGATAAGCAGGAAGCTGAAGTAGAAGTAAATGCACTGCTGGAAGGAAAGACTGGTAAGTCGGGCAAGACCGTCATAGCCCTGTTGGATAAGGCTGGCGAGAAGGTTGCCGAGCAGACAGTCACAGGTGCCAATCCTGAAATCAAGACTACTCTGAAGGTAGCGAATCCTCATCTCTGGTCTCCGGAATCTCCTTACCTCTATCAGGTAAAACTTACCCGATATGAAGGAAAGAAGGTGGCTGATGTGCAGACCCTGAAGACCGGTATCCGTACCATTGCCGTATCCAAGGATTATGGTTTCCAGCTCAATGGCGTTACCCGAAAGCTGAAGGGCGTCTGTCTGCACCACGACCTCGGTCCATTGGGTGCAGCAGAGAACAAGGCAGCTCTTATCCGTCAGATCAAGATGATGAAGCAGATGGGTTGCGACGCCATCCGTACTGCCCACAACATGCCTTCTACCATGCAGATGGAAATCTGCGATTCCCTCGGTATGATGGTGATGGCAGAGAGTTTCGATATGTGGATTTATCCTAAATGCAAGAACGGCTATGCCAAGTTCTTCAAGGAGTGGAGCGATAAGGATATCACCAATCTGGTAAAGCACCACCGCAACCATCCTAGCATCGTGATGTGGAGCATCGGTAACGAGATTCCTGAACAGTGGAGCAAGGAGGGTGTGCAGATTGCTAAGCGTCTGCAGGATATCTGTCATCAGTACGACCCATCCCGCCCTGTAACCCAGGGTATGGATAAGGCAGAAGATGCCTTGAAGAGCGGCTTTGCCCAGACCATGGATGTACCGGGCTTCAACTATCGCGTACATAAATATTATAAGAATATCGAGCAGTTGCCTCAGGGATTCCTCCTCGGTTCTGAAACCGCCTCTACGGTCAGCTCCCGTGGCGTATACAAGTTCCCGGTAGTGGTAAGTGATAAGGCTACCTATCCTGATGGTCAGTGCTCAAGCTATGATACCGAATACTGTTCCTGGAGCAATCTTCCTGATGATGACTGGAAGATGCAGGATGACTACAGTTGGGTAATCGGTGAGTTTGTATGGACCGGTTACGACTATCTGGGCGAGCCGACTCCTTACGATACCTACTGGCCAAGTCGCAGCAGTTACTTCGGCATCTGCGACCTTGCCGGACTTCCAAAGGACCGCTACTATATGTATCGTGCCCGCTGGAACGAGCAGCAGCATACTACCCATCTTCTTCCTCACTGGAACTGGAAGGGTAGAGAAGGACAGGTTACCCCTGTATATTGCTATACCGATGGTGTGGAAGGCGAGCTTTTCGTCAACGGCAATAGTCAGGGCAGAGTGCGCAAGGACAAGTCAAGCCGTCTGGACCGCTACCGTCTGCGCTGGAACAATGTGAAGTATGAACCGGGTGAGATTCGCGTGGTTACTTACAACCAGTATGGCGAAAAGGTTGGTGAGGACGTGAAGCGTACTGCCGGCGAGCCTGCACAGATGAAGTTCAGCGTAGAAACACCTGATCATGAGCCTGTTGCCTGCATGGTAGAAGGCTGTACCGATGAGCACAATGTGCTTTTGAATGCCGATGGCAACGATCTTGCCTTCATCACCGTGAGTCTGCAGGATAAGGACGGCAATGAATGTCCGCTTGCCGATGACGAACTGACCTTCGAGGTGAGTGGTGCCGGCACTTTCAAGGCAGCCTGCAACGGCGATGCCACATCGCTCGAACCGTTCACCCAGCCACAGATGAAACTCTTCTCTGGCAAACTCGTAGTCATCGTACAGAGCAGCAAGCAGAAGGGCGACATCATCCTGAAGGTAAAAGACAGCAAGCGAAATATCGAAAAGTCGATTACGCTCCAGGCAATATAAGAAGACTGAGACAGATTTCAGTTGGTTATAAAGTATATAGTTTATATCGGATCCTCTGGGAATAGCAGCGGCTATTTTCTCAGGGGATTCTTTTTTTTTTGAATTTTCTCCGATATTTTTTGGCGTTATCATGAATATTGTGTAAATTTGCACACATGAAAAAGTCAAAAGAACCTATAAACCGCATCAGCATGGCAATTGCTATGCTCTTTGTTTCGCTCGCCATCCATGCGCAGCGTTTCGTCAACACCTCCCTTGAAGGTGCTCAGTCCGTTTGTGCCATTACCCAGGACAGTGATGGAATGATATGGCTCGGAACCGACAACGGTCTTTACAGCTATGATGGTTATCATGGCTACCGCCATTTTCAGGAACATACATTCAGCAATACGCGTGTCAATGCGCTCGGCTTCGAGGGCAGGATGCTCTATCTGGCTACTGGCAACGGCATCCTGAAATTCGATACGCAATCTTATCAATATGCCGAAACACCAGCCATGAAGGCTTTTGCCGATGAGGCGAAGCGCAAGCAGCTGAAGGAACTCCGTGTGCTCGATATCAAGGGTGGTAAGACTGACTTCGGTGGCGATGTCTATGCCTTGCTCTCTACTCCGCGAGGCTTGCTCGTAGGTTCGCTTGCTGGTCTGCGTCTCGGCAGCAGACTGATTCCGCTCCGTGCCGGAGAACAGCCGCTGGTCAATGCGCTCGCCTATGATGCCAAGCGCCGATGCTACTGGATTGGTACCGAGGGCGCTCTCTATTGTGCCGATCTGCAACTCAGGAACTTCTCACAGATTCCAGCTCTGAACGGCAATTCCATCAAATGTCTTTCTACAGATGCTGCCGGCAATCTCTATATCGGAACAGATAACGGACTCTATCAGATGGCACTCTCCAATGCCATCACCCATTATATCCACGATTCCCGCGATGATGCTTCTATTCCTAACAACATCGTCTGGGCTTGCTTTGTAGATAAATGGCAGAATGTATGGGTGGGTACTGACAATGGACTCTCCCGTCTCACTACCCATACCTATTACCGCTATGTATCGCTCGATAAGATTACGATGTCGGGTGAGGGCAACTGTCTCCATGCCATGCTCCAGACCCGTAACGGCGAATGGTGGATGGGCGGTACCAACGGTCTGATTCATTTCACCCGGAATGCTGAAGGCTATCAGAATGTGGCATGGTACAAGCAGAACAGCTCTGCCTTCCCGCTGAGTCATAACCGTGTACGCAAGATTTATGAAGACCATGACGGCGATGTATGGATCTGTACCGACCATGGCATCAACTTCTATGACCGCAGTTCCCGTCAGATGCGCAACTTCATCGTCTACGATAAGAGTGGCAAGTATTCTACTGCCTGGGCTTACGATATTCTCCAGGACAAGAAGGGCAGGATATGGATGGGTTCTTATCAGGGCGGTGTTTTCGTGATGGATAAGGCGGCTCTTCTGAGCGGCAAGACCATAGCCGACTGGCATTTCTCTGACAAGGGAAAGAATGCGCTCTCTGGTCTGCATGTAGGTCAGATGGTAATGGATGGAAAGGGTAGGATTTGGGTTTCTACCTATACCCGTCTCGACTGCATCAATCCGAACGATATGAAGGTGGTGCAGGTAGCTAACTCAGATGTTGTCAACTATCTGATGGCAGACAGCAAGGGCAATATCTGGATGGGTGATAACAATTCGGTAACCTGTTATTATGCAGCCGGTTCTGTGCTGGGTAACAGCTTTTCTTCCAAGACATGGCAGATTGGTGGCAAGGTAAGTACCATGTGCGATGTGGAAGGCAAGATATGGGTGGTATCGGGCAATGAATGCTGCGTAATCAATCCACAGGGCGAGAGCCAGCGTTTCATGATTCCTTCTGTTGCGCCGCTCAACATCTGTTACAGCAGACAGACTCATGAGGTAATGATGGGCGGCAATGACGGCTATGTGGCAATCAGTTCCGATGTAGCACAGAAGCCTAAGCAGTTTACCCGCCTGATGCTGGCTGGAATCATCGTAAACGGACAGGCTCGTGAGGAGCGTGGAGAAATCCTGAAACTGAAGAGTGATGAGAACAACTTCACCTTGCAGCTCACCGACCTTCCTTTTGCTGATCATCCTTCAGCCGTTTATGCTTACAAACTCGAAGGCAGCGACCACGATTGGCATTATCTGAACTCCGGCAATATCGATATCACCTACAATGGTTTGTCTTATGGCGATTATCATCTTACGGTTCATGCCGTGGATGGTGAAGGCAAGATAGCTGCCGAGGTTTATTCGCTCGACATCTCCGTCCTGCCGCCTTGGTATCTCTCATGGTGGTGCAAGCTCTTCTATATCACGGCACTCATCGTGTTTGTGGCATGGCTGGTAAGCTGGTATTTTCTGCGCAAGGAACTGGCTGATGCCCAGAAGCAGAAGGCTGAGGTGTTGGAGCAGGTACAGATGCGTATGGACTTCTTCAACCGTCTGACGGAAGATTTGAAGGCTGCCGTAGCTCATCATTCATTTGATGAGGTGACAGCTCTGATGGTCCGCTACCTGAATGTGAAGATACCTGAGGTGTCATCTTCTGTTTCTACTGGGTTATCCGCTTCGCCTGTATCTGAGCCAGAGTCATCATCTTCAGAACCAGTTCCTGCACGCTCAGAATCTTCTGAAGAGGAAAAGAAGATTGTAGATATCAGCGAGTTGGATGGGGCAGACAAGCGTCTGCTCGAAGAGATTAATGAGGCGATAGAGAAGCACATGATTGATTCCGACTTCAATGTTTCGATGTTGCAGGATGTGATAGGCATAGGTGGCAAACAGCTGTATCGCAAGACGAAGGCGATAACGGGCCGTACGCCTGTAGAGTATATCCGTGAGATGCGTATGAGCCGTGCTGCCGAGCTCCTGAGCCAGGGTAAGTTCAGTGTTTCCGAGGTGATGTATACCGTTGGTTTTTCCAACAGCAGTTATTTCTCCAAATGCTTCTCCAAGGAGTATGGCATGACTCCTACGGAATATATGAAGGTGAAGAGGTAAATGTATCCTTCGGCTTGTCGAGATATCTGCGTCAGCTGATAAAATACGTTCCGATGCAGTAAAAAATGCGTCCCGATGTAGCATTTGCTACGTCCCGACGCAGCAAAAGATACGTCCGGACGTAGTACAAGCTACGTCGGGACGTAATTTCAGCTTTATGAAAACGGCTGCATAGAAACAAAAAAAGTATGTATTGAACTTGTTTTTGCAAACTGTAATCGGATGTGACAAAAAATCGACAATTAACTAAATTTATGAGCAAATATGCTAAAAAACATAGATATTTCATATCAAACATTTAAATTTTAAGCGATAATCTTGGGCAAATAAGAAAATATTCGTAATTTTGCACCAATTTAAGTTAAATAGGTATTTCCATGCGTGCATATTAGTGAAAGAATGTATAAATGGAGGGGCGAAGTGTCACCCTGAGTGCTTTCGGCTTTTACCAAACGAGAAAAAATGAGAAAAAAATTATAATTATTAATTAATAAACTTGAAACAAACAAGGATGAGAAGATTAACTCTTTTACTTGTCTCACTTGTATTGTTGTCTATCCAATCGGTCTTGGCGCAGAGTTTCAGCGTCAAGGGTACAGTCGTGTCTGCTGAAGACAACGAACCGATGATTGGTGTGACCATTATGCAAGAGGGAACATCAAATGGCGTAGTGACCGATATTGACGGTAACTATACCATCGAAATTAAGGGTGCTTCGAAGGCTACGCTTGTCTACTCTTATGTGGGTTGCGTTACGCAGAAGCACGTTGTGAAAGCGCAGACAAATACGCTCAACATCACCCTTGCTTCGGATTCCAAGATGATGGATGAAGTGGTTGTGGTGGCGTATGGCGTGAGAAAGAAGGGAACCATTGCGGGTTCCGTGTCTGCCGTAAAGTCTGAAAAGATAGAAAATGTGCCGGCGGCAAGCTTCGACCAAGCTTTGCAGGGACAGAGTACTGGTTTGCAGGTCATCTCTTCTTCGGGTGAACCTAGCAAGGCGGCTACCTTCCAAATCCGTGGTACCAACTCTATCAACTCCGGAAAGTCGCCACTCTTTATCCTCGACGGCGTGCCAATCTCAAGTTCTGATTTCAATACTTTGAGTCCTAACGACATCGAAAGTATCTCTGTATTGAAAGATGCCTCTTCTACCTCTATCTATGGTGCACGTGCTGCCAATGGTGTGGTTGTCATCACTTCCAAGCGAGGCTTGTCAATGGACAAGGCGAAGATTACGCTCCGTGCACAGTATGGTTTCTCTGAGTTGGCACAGACCAACTGGAAAATGATGAATACCGATGAGCGTATCCAGTTTGAGAAAGAAGTAGGTCTGGATACAGGTAAGGATTACAATCTCCTTTCAAGAGTAAACGTAAACTGGCTGGACGAGGTGTTTAACGACCGCGCTCCGCTGCAGAGCTACGAACTCTCTATCAACCGTGCTACCGACCGCTTGAACTACTATGTTTCTGGTGGTTTCTACGATCAGGACGGTATCGCACAGAATTCAACCTTCCGCCGTTACAACATCCGCACCAATGCAGATGTAAAGGCTAGCAAGTGGTTGAAGGTAGGTACCAACACCATGGCTGCCTATGAGGAGGCTCAGCAGGCTGACGACGGTAGCTATACTACCGTTACTCCTATCTCAGCATGCCGATTCATGCTGCCTTACTGGAATCCATACGCAAAGGATGGCAGTCTGGCTTCACTTTCAGCAGGCAACTGGGCTGGAACCAGCGAGAACCCTATCGTTTACATGGGCTTGAATCCTATCAAGAACAAGAAATATAAGGTGCTCTCTACCATGTATGCTGAAATCTATCCGATAGAGAATCTGACTATCCGTACTCAGTTTGGTGTCGATTTCACCCATTCTACAGCATTCCTCCAGTCGTTCCCAAGTCTCTCTTCAAATCACGGACAGGGTACTGCGGCACGCCAGAGCAGCGATGCCATCAACCTGACAGAGACTACTACGGCTAACTACCGTTTCACTCTGAACGATATCCATTCGTTCAACGTGATGCTGGGTCAGGAGGCTGTCAATTTCCACTCAGATGGTTTTCAGGTATATTCCAAGGGTCAGACCAGCGATCTCCTGACCAACGTATCATCAGGTACACGTGCCAGCCGCTGGGCAGATTCATCTTCTGATTATTCTTACCTGTCATTCTTCATGCGTGGCGAGTATAACTATAAGGAGCTCTACTATGCCGATTTCTCTCTGCGTACTGATGCTTCTTCACGTTTCGGTAAGGATCATCGCTGGGGTACATTCTGGTCGCTCGGTTTCATGTACAACGTGAAGTCGACCGACTGGCTGAAGGATATGAAGTGGCTCAGCACAGCCCAGATTGCCGTAAGTACCGGTACATCGGGTAACTCTGAGATTCCTAACTATTATCACCTGGCTCTGGTATCGGGTGGTGCCAACTACGATGATACTGCCGGTTTCTATCCATCACAGAGTGGTAACGAGGAATTGGGTTGGGAGTCAACATGGGCAAACAACTTCGCCCTCCGTTTGGGCTTCCTCGACAGAATCAACTTCAGCTTCGAGGCTTACTACAAGCGTACCTCTAATATGCTGATGCGCGTTCCTGAGTCTTATACCGTAACCGGCGAGGGCTATCGCTGGAAGAACGTAGGTGTGATGGCTAACAAGGGTATCGAGCTGAGTGCTGACGGTGATGTAATCCGCACACGCGACTTCACCTGGAATGTAAGTGCCAACGTATCTTACAACCAGAACCGATTGAAGGAACTCTATAACGGTGTAACCGAGTATGTAAACTCAACCACCGGTTTGAAGTATGTGGTAGGTCACTCAGTAAGCGAGTTCTTCCTGAACCGTTATGCCGGTGTGAACCCAGCGAATGGTGAGCAGCTCTGGTATGACAAGAACGGCAACGTGACCAACGAGTTCCGTGAGAGCGACAAGGTGATGACAGGCAAGACCTATGATGCACCTTGGATGGGCGGTTTCGGTACAAGCTTCCGTTGGAAGGGCTTGCAGCTTTCTGCCCAGTTCAGCTGGATTGGTACACGCTACGTGATTAACAACGACCGTTACTTCGAGGAGAGCGGTGTAACCTTCGGTACTGCTTACAACCAGTCAAACCGTCTGTTGTACGACCGTTGGAAGCAGCCAGGCGATATTACCGATATCCCACGTTGGGGCGAGGTAACCCAGCTCGACGATCGCTTCTTGGAGAATGCATCGTTCCTCCGTCTGAAGAATCTCAGTCTGTCCTATTCATTGCCACAGAGTCTGTTGCGCAAGACCAACTTCTTCTCTATGGTCAGAATCTATGGTCAGGCACAGAACCTCTTCACCGTAACCGGTTTCAACGGTTTGGATCCTGAGGTTTCATCCAATATTTACCAGGCACAGTATCCGGCATCACGCCAGTTTACTCTGGGTGTTGAATTGCAATTCTAACCAAGAAAGGAGAAAAAAAATGAATATCAAAAATATAAAGACATACATCCTGTCGGGAATCCTAGCCCTCTCGATGTCTTCCTGTCTTGATAAGTATCCTGAGGATTCTATCTGCATGGACCAGGCTATCAACACGGTGGACGACATGGACAAGCTGGTGTACGGTATCTACGACAGTTTCAAGAGCAGCGCCCTCTATTCGGGCAATCTGACAATCCTGCCAGATCTGCAGGCAGACTTCGTGTACTGCGTGAAGGGCTACTCTAATGCCTATGGCGATATCTACCGTTGGAAAGATATCAAGGCTACCAACACCGACATCAAGGCGGTATATGCCGACCTTTATGATGTGATCAACCGATGTAATTTCCTGCTCGATAATGTTGAAAAGGTAAAGGCTGCAACCAATGATGATAAGCAGCTTGATAAGTTGGAGCAGTATGAGGGCGAGGCTTACTTCGCCCGTGCCCTGGCTTACTCAGAACTGATCAAGTGTTTCTGCAAGGCTTACGATAGCGATGAGCAGGCTGCGAAGGAACTCGGCGTTGTACTCACAGAGCACTATTACGGCAATGAGCCACAGAAGAGAGCCACTCTGAAGGAATCATACGATTTCGTATTGAGAGATCTTGACAAGGCTGCTGAATATCTGAAAGTAGACGAAGACTTCACAGGAAGTCTCTACAACGAGATTTACTTCAACGAGTATACCTGTCATGCCTTGCGTGCGCGCGTATCCTTATATATGCACAAGTATGATGATGCCATCAAGTATGCATCTAAGGTAATCGGCAGTAAGTATTATACATTAGAGAAGGCTTCTTCCAACACCTATTCAAACCAGGTGAACGATTATAAGTATATCTGGACCTATGGTGATTCGCGTGAGGCTATCTGGAAGGTAGGTTTTACCGTGAACAGCTATGGCGGTGCTCTGGGTACCATCTTCGATAACTACAACTTCGTAACTTATCGTCCAGACTATGTGCCTGAGACATGGGTCATCAACTCATTCGACAGCAAGGATCTCCGTGCTGCAGCCATCTTCACAACCCGTGTAACAGGTTATGAGCATGGTTTGCAGTGGCCTTTGCTGAGCAAGTATTTCGGCGATGCAGAATTCCTGAACAGCAATATCCTGCATGTTCACCAGCCAATGGTATTCCGTCTCTCAGAGCAGTATCTGATTCGTGCTGAGGCTTACGCCATGAAGGAGGACTATGGTAAGGCAGGTAAGGACATCTCTACCTTGCGTACAGCCCGCTACTCTTCATATGGTGGTAACACCTCGATGAGCGAGAGCAACGCCATGAAGATAATCGAGGCAGAGCGCGTGAAGGAACTCTATATGGAAGGCTTCCGTCTGAACGACCTCAAGCGCTGGCACAAGGGATTTGAGCGTAAGGCTGCCGACCAGCCTGCTGCCAATTTCGTGCAGAGCAGTCTGAAGGTTGAAAAGGATGACCCTCTCTTTGTCTGGCCAATTCCTCAGCATGAGCTTGAGGCACCAGGTTCTGAGATTCAGCCTAATGAAAGTAACAAATAAAATAAAGGGAAGATCATGAAGAAAATAATGATGGGATGTTTGGCAGCCGTAGCTGCACTCATCGCTCTTGTGAGTTGTTCACAGGATTATACCACTTATGCTGGTTCAAGTCATATCATGTTCTCTGATACGCTCTATCAGTATGCTGTACAGGAAAGCAATGAGGTTTTCAATGTGCCTGTATCTGCAACCGAAAAAGCTGACTACGACCGCACCTTCGGCGTGGAGGTAGTAGACAAGCAGAGCAATGCCATCGAGGGTAAGCATTACCGCATCCTCAACAACACCGTTACAATCAAGGCGGGCGAGATGGTAGGAAATGTGAAGGTTCAGGGTATCTATGATAACATCGGCAAGACCGATTCGCTCGGCTTCACCCTGAAACTGGTGATTCCGGAGAAGTATAACTGGACAGATCTCTATAAGGACTATGCCCACGTGGTAATGCAGAAGTCTTGTCCTTTCGATATCCACAACTTCTCTGGCTGGTGCATGGTTACATCTACCTTCTACAGTCAGTATCTGAACAACGTAACCAACCGTCTGATCAAGACTGAGGTAGTGGAAGGCGAGGAGAATACCGTTCTGCTGAAGGATGTTTACTATAAGGGCTACAACCTGAAGTTGAAGTTCAATACCAAGAACATCCTTGAGCCAAAGGTAGAGATGGACGACCAGATAGCCGGTGAGACCGGTGAGGCATTCGGTACCATCTATGGAGACGGCAAGCTGCGCATCAGCCAGCCTTCTCTCTATACCTCTTATTATAACACCTGCCAGAACTATGTATTGCAGTATGTTGTTATGAGTGTAAACAACAAAGATGGTTCATTATTCGGCAACGTAGGAACCTTCATCACCATGTATGAATGGATCAGCGATGCAGAGGCAGAGAAATTGAAAGAACAAGGATATTAATCGTAGAATAAAAAGAAAATGAAAACATTGATTTCAAAATATTGGCTCGTATTGATGGCGCTGGTATCAGTGACTCTGTTCACCGCTTGTTCCAGCGATGACGATGCCGTAACTCCTGTGTTCCCACAGGTACAGACTATCGGCGGTGCAGCTGGTGCTGAGTTGGACTTCACCTTCGATGCCAACGAGAGCTGGAGCCTTTCTTCAGACAAAATCTGGTGTAAACTGGTGCAGGGCGAGAAAACAGACGCCTTCGTACTCAATGGTACTGCAGGCAAGCAGACCATCAAGGTTAAGATTACTGATGATGATGCCAGCAAGGATATGAGCGTGGCTCAGCTCTTCCTGAATATGGGTGGTCAGAAGGTTGCCATCGCTGAGGTTAAGCGTTCGGCTGCCGACCATAAGTTGCAGGTATTCGATGCGGCTGGCAATAATATCACCGAGACAGGTATCACTGTAGGTTACAATGTATACACCAAGTTTACCATAAAGTCAAACTTCCGTTTTGCTGTTACCAATACTCCAGCTTGGGTAGACTTGGAAGGCGGCTTCCTGGTAGGTACACCTAACAAGGATGCTGTAGGCGGAGTTTCCTTCAAGGAGAATCAGGGCGTAAGTGCTAAGTATGCCATCGCTAAGGACCGCAACTACACCATAACCTTCACTTCTGAGGATGGCAAGGCTGCTGTAACCATACCTGTTATCTATAATGGTATGACCACCAGCACCATGGATGTTACTTATCCAACCTCTTCACAGTGGGCAGTATGGAATGTATCTCTCGATGGTAAGGTGTTCACTCAGAATGGTTCTAGCCTGAATGGTGGTGATACCAACGATTTTACCTTCTACAACTTCGTTCCTTTCACCCTCAAGACCTTGGGTGATGCTTACCAGCTGGTAGTTTTCAAGAAAAAGGAAGCTGGTCTGTTCGAGGATACATCTGGTGTTGTGAAACTGCAGGGTGAGAAGGGTGATGTGAAGCTCACAGTCGCTCCATTAGGCAGCGGAAGCCGTGAGTTCCTGGTCTATGCATTGCCACAGAGCGTATTCGAGAGTCTGGAGAATGGACCCGACGGAATGCTGGAGGAAGACTTCATGACTGTGAAGAGCGATTACGACCGCTACTTCCTGATGGATGTTGTACAGAAGGAGGCCAACTCTTCTGCTGATGATCAGTCTGCAGCGCCTACAATCTTGAAGATGAACTACTTGCCAGTAGAGTGCAAGAAGGATAAATCAACGTATGGTTCTATCATATCAGAAACATTTGGCTACAATGGTGACGAAATATATGTCGCTCAGTCAGAAGCAGGAAGCTATCTTACAGTTAATCCTAATATCAAGGATTGGGACCCTAACACTATGATGGAGACAGGCTATCTTACAGTTAAGGATTTCAACGGAAATGATGTTAACGCAGAGGCTGCACAGGTCGATAAGGAAAATTGGATTTTCTCTGTTACGGTACCAGAAGCTACTCCAATGTTTATGGTATTCCAGGACAACGGAACTCCTGTAAAGGTTCTTGTTGTTGAATCTCCTGGTGAGGGAATGAGTAAGAAACATACTTCTATCAGAAAAATTAGAAAGTAATGAATAGAATGAAAATATTTTCAAAGGCACTCTTGTTGCTCTTGGTCTCTCTCCTGACCTTTGCAGCAACAAGTTGCTCGGATGATGAGACCGGAGGCTGGGACGGCACATACGGATATGTGCAGTTCAAGCTCAGCAAGAAGGTTTCTTCTAGAGCTACCCGTGCTACTGCCCTTGACAAACTTGAGAAACTGGATGATGCCAAGAAAATCAAGGTGGTCATGGAGCACAACGGTACAACTGTGTCTCAGACACTGGTGCTCAATTCTTATAATTCAGAGAATGCAGAGTATGGTCTGAGAAGTGAAAAACTGCAACTCGCTTCGGGTACTTACACCGTCATCGGTTTCTATCTCTATGATGCGGTAGACGAGGAGTTGCTGGCTTCTTCTGCCGGCGAAACATTCACTGTAGTAGGTGGCGGTCTGGAAGTACAGAACCTCATGGTGGAGACTGTGGAGCGTGGTAAGGTGAAGTTCAATCTCGTGAAGGAGTGGGAGAAGACCCGTGCCGGTGGTACTGAGTATCTCTTCTCTAACATCCGTCTCGTTGATGTCAGCGTGACCAACCTCTTTACCCGTGAGACCTATACCTTCCCTGAACTGAAGGTGAATTATAAGGAGGGAAGCAAGGAGAATCAGAATCCTGACAATGAGAACGATAAGTATATGGATACAGGTACAGCTTACTGCGATTCTACCGTATGGTTGCCTGCCGGTACTTATCAGGTTACCTCTTATACCACCTACGGGAAGACAGGTGCGGTGAAGACCAAGTACGAAACCCAGCCTGTAAAGGGTGAGGCTTTCATTATAGAGGACAATCAACTCAATGATAAAGCTCAGGTGCCTATCCTCCTTTCCAAGACCAAGGAGTATATCAAGGACTATGAGGCTTTGAAGGCTATCTGGGAATCTCTCCATGGTAAGGAGTGGAGCTTCTATGGCGATGCTACCTTCAAGGGAGCTAACTGGAACTTCAACAAGGAACTCGATATGTGGGGCGAACAGCCGGGCGTAACGCTCAACAGCAACGGCCGTGTCATCGGTCTTATCATCGCCGGTTTCGGTGCAAAGGGAATCGTACCTGATGCCATCGGACAGCTGACAGAACTCCAGGTGCTCAACCTCGGTTCTCACGATGAGAAGATTGGTGCCAACATCTTCAATAATTATGATGCAAACAGTCTGACTGCAGCAAAGAAGAGCAGCATGCGTCACGACTATGAGAACAAGTTTCTGAAGTATGACCCACGTGCCAACATGTCGGATATGATTGTAGAAAGCTACAACTCTGATCCTAAGGTGGCACCGAAGAACAGAATTAAGAAGGACAGCCGCATCAACCTGAAGGATGCGCAGATCGGTACATTGACCAACAAGATTACAGGTGTATCTAAGGCCATCTATCGCCTGACTAAGTTGCAGCAGTTCTACATCGGTAACTCTTCTATCACATCCGACTCGGTTTGTGCGAAGTTCTACAAGCCTGACGATCCTGTTTATGGTAAGTTTGCACAGGAGTTTAAGGAAGAGGATTGGGACAAGATGGAAAACCTGACCGATATCGAACTTTACAACTGTCCGAAGATCAGTCGCATTCCAGACTTCTACTATAAGCTCCCTAAATTGCAGGCGATGAACCTGGCGCGATGCAAGGGAATCCCTGCTAATCAGTTGAGAAAAGATTGGACTCGCTTAGCTGAGGAGAAGACAGGTAAGACACTCCAGATTCTCTATATGAGTTACAATAACCTGGAGGAGTTCCCTGAGTCTTCTGCATTGAGAAAGATGGTAAATCTCGGTTTGCTCGACCTGGCTTACAATAATATCAAGAAGGTACATCCGTTTGGTTCTGAGGTAGCTCTCTCTTCTCTCTATCTGAACAACAACCAGATTGAAGAGATTCCTGCTAATCTCTGTGCCTTTACAGATGATGTGGAAAGTCTGACTTTCGCTCATAACAAGTTGAAGAAGATTCCGAATATCTTCGATGCAAGTTCTGTTCGCGAGATGGGTTCTGTAGACTTCTCTTACAACGAGATTACAGGTGTAGATAATAGTCATGGTACCTACAAGGGTATTAATGCAGCTTCAGTCAGTCTGTCAAACAATAAGATAGAGAAGTTCCCTTCAGAGCTGTTTACTGCCGGTTCGCCAATCACAACCATCGATTTGAGCGGCAACCAGATGCGCACCATCCCTAAGGGTTCCATCAAGGGCAAGAAGGCTTATCTGCTGCAGGTTATCGACTTCCGATTCAACAAGTTGACATCCCTCTCTGATGACTTCCTCTCAACCACATTGCCATACATTACCAATATGGACTTGAGCTACAACTGCTTCACCGAGGTGCCAACCCAGCCATTGAACAGTGCCGTGCTCCGTGCCTTTGCTATCAACCACCAGCGTGATGAGAAGACCGACCAGCGTTGCCTGCGTACATGGCCTACAGGAATCACAACCTGTCCGAGCCTGATCCAGTTCCAGATTGGTTCCAACGATATCCGTAAGGTAGAAGAGACACTGACCTCTCACCTTTATATCCTGAATATCGCAGACAACCCTAACATCTCTATCGATGTAACGAGCGTCTGCGCATACATCAAGGCAGGTATGTATATGCTGTTCTACAACAAGAATCAGGACATCCGCGGTTGTGATGCTTTGGATCTCGAAAATTAAACCCTATAAGAAAGTAGTAATATGAAATATATGAATAAACTGACATTAGGTATCGTTCTCGCTGCCGGGCTTTTCACAGCCTGCAGCGATAAGGATGATGTCGATATCCCAGGAGGACTGGCGCTCGATAAAAAGGAGATAGCCATAGGTCCTCAGGGTGGAACAGAGCAGATAGCCATCGCTGCCTCACAGGACTGGGTAGCTAATACCTCTGAGCCTTGGCTGACGCTTTCGCCTGCCAACGGCGTGGGTTCTGTTGAGGGTACCATCAAGGTGGATTCTACTCTTTCCAACACGCTCCGCAGCACAGAACTCAGTTTCCAGGGTGCCAACGGACAGAGTCGCAAGCTTACCATCACCCAGTTCGGTTATGGCAAGCAGATCTTCCTGAAGGATTCTGTTGTAGAAATCGAAAACTCCGATTCTTACGATAACCGTGCTTTCGAGAGTCTGATTTCTGCCAACGTGGAATGCAAGATTGGTAAGATAGAGTATTCTTTTGAGGGTGATCTGACCGATGCCGAGAAGGCAGAGAACGAGAGCGAGCACTGGCTCCTGAACAGTAAGGATGAAGATAAGCTGACAGGTACTAACCTGGGTATCGTGCTGGACAGAAAGTACCGTCCTCGCACCGTGAACTTCAAGTTCCGCTGGGCGATGAACGTGGTTCCTGCCGTTCGTGTGGCTAAGGTTCATCTCGTGCCAGTCAAGGCTGAAGACCAGCTGGTAGATGCAGCTGGCAAACCTATCGATGATGTCATCCTGACCGTTCGTCAGAAGGCAGCACCAAAGATTGAGGACAACCGTGCCGGTGACTCTCTCTCTCTCATCATGATCAACCAGAAACTGGGTAGCATTGCTACCTTCGATTCCAGCGATAACATGCGCAACTGGAGCGGCGTAACGCTCTGGGAAGCTACTGATGATTTAGTGAAAAAACATCCTGAGGCTTTAGGACGTGTACGTTCTGTCAAGTTCAGCATGTTCAACCTCAAGAGTGGCGAAACTCTTCCTAAGGAAGTGGGCAACCTCAAGTTCCTGGAGTCATTCTCTGTTGCTTCCAACGAGAACAACCAGATTCGTGAGGTGAACCTCGGTGATGAAATCTGCTCGCTGAAGTATCTGAAGAATCTTACCGTTCAGGCTTACGGTCTGACTCAGTTGCCTGCTAACTTTATTAATCTGGGCAAGAGTCTTGAATCGCTCAACCTGGTAAGTAACAACTTCAACAAGTTGTCAGATATCACCGATATCGTCAACGAGAAGAACTTCCCTAAGTTGCGTAACCTCATTCTCTACGCACAGCGCCGTACGGATGTTCTCGTCGACATCTCTTCGCTGGGCGAAAAGAATGCATCAGGCGTCTATGTTTATAATAACTATCCTATCGGACTGTATGGTAAGGTAAATGCCGGAACCCCAGACCGCCAGGCGCTTCTCAAGCTCCTGACATGGGATAAGTTGAATACACTGGAGTTGTCTTACTGCTTCCTGGAGGGTGAACTTCCTACCGATGAAGAGATGACTGAGGCACTGGAGGCTGCCGGCAAGGCTACCCGATACACCAAGTCTGACTTCTCTACCAACAAGGAAGATTATCTCGACAAGCTGGTAGGCGATACCTGCAAGTGGTTGCTCTCAGGCTGGGATAATCCTGTAACCTGCAAACACAAGGATGGTTCTGTAGTTAGTGCGAATGTTTATCCTCTCCAGGTGCCACGTGTATTGCCAAACTGCCGTCAGTTGTCACTCAACCTGAACTTCTTTACAGGAAAGGTGCCAAACTGGATTCTCTTCCATCCACACCTGGTAGAATGGAATGCACCTACGATGGTGTTCAACCAGCAGCCTAAGGGTAAGAATAGCGATGGCGCTGCCGTTGGTTTCTCTAATATGACAGACGACAGCTACAGCTACGACTACTATTACGGAACCAAAGACCCAGGCAGCAACTGGGAGGTTCCGGGTGTAGCTTATCCGCTCTACTACCGCACATACGTGGCAGCAGGCGATATTGATGAAGCTGCGCTGATGGCTAAGTACAGGAGAACTAAGAAAAAGTAAGATAAACATAAAAACAATATAGAAGCAAACAATGAAGAAAAAGTTTTTCTATATAGCAATGGTCGCATTGGCATTGACGGGCTGTTCTGACAGCCTGTCAACCATCGGCTCTTCTGACGGCAATTCAGAAATCACCATTCCTGCAGATGCTGAGGCGGGTGAGCTGCTGATTAAGTTCAGTCCGGAGATGAGCGATATCCTCGACCAGGCACAACTGAGCAAGACCCGCGCCGGAAAGGCTACCCGTTCGGGTATTCCTTCTACCGATGAGGTGCTCGACATCTTGGGAAGCTACAGCTTCGAGCGTGTGTTCCCGGTAGATGCAAATACTGAGGCAAGAACCCGCGAGGCGGGACTCCACCTCTGGTATACGGTGAAGTTTAATAAGGGAACCGACCTGAAGACGGCTGCCGAGCGCCTGAAGCAGTTGGGCGAAATCTCAAAGGTTCAGACCAACGGCCGCATCAAGCGTGCTTACAATACCGACAGCAAGCGCATCTATCTCAGCGATAAGGCACTTCAGCAGAAGTCTACCCGCTCAGCAGCCAATGGCGAGCCAAACGATCCGGGCTTTACCAGCCAGTGGCATTACCGTAACCTGGGCGAGGGCAACTATGATTTTGAGAACCTCAACAACAACAAGGTAGGCGCTAAGGCAGGATGTGATGTGAATGCACTTGAGGCATGGAAGACCTGTACAGGCGATCCTTCTATCATCGTGGCTATTCTTGATGAGGGCGTGATGTATACGCACCCTGATCTGGCAGCCAACATGTGGTGCAACCCGGGCGAAAGTGTTCAGGGTGCCCAGACTGACGGCGACGGAAACGGTTATGAGGGCGACCTTCATGGCTACAACTTCGTTACTGAGAGCGGCGATATTACCTGGACTGATGCCAATGACACCGGTCATGGTACTCACGTAGCTGGTACCATTGCAGCCGTAAATAATAATGGTATCGGTGTATCTGGTGTTGCCGGTGGTGACGGAACTCCTAACTCTGGTGTCAAGATTATGTCTTGTCAGGTATTCTCCGGTCAGAACAGTGTAACCTTGGCAGGCGAGGCGAGAGCCATCAAGTATGCTGCCGATAATGGTGCAGTCATCCTGCAGTGCAGTTGGGGTTACAACTCTTCAGAGTCTAGTATCATCAACGGTTATACTCCGGGCCCTGCTACCGAGAAGGAATGGGCTGAGACCTATCCGCTGGAGAAGGAAGCTCTGGATTACTTCATCAACAATGCCGGTTCGCCTAATGGTGTCATCGACGGTGGTATTCCAGTCTTCGCAGCCGGTAACGAGTATGCTGGCAATCCTGCTTTCCCAGGTGCTTACTCTAAGTGCGTCTGCGTATCTTCATTAGCTGCCGACTTTACTCCAGCCTGCTACACAGATTTCGGTTCGCTCGTAACCCTGAGCGCTCCTGGTGGCGACTTGGAATATTACAGCAAGATTGGCGAGCAGGAAGATGAATACTGGGCAGAGACCACCGAGCAGAAAGGTGCTGTGCTCTCTACGATGATCAAGAACGGTCAGCCTGCTTACGGCTACATGGAGGGAACCTCTATGGCTTGTCCTCATGTTTCGGGTGTGGCTGCCTTGGGTCTCGCTTATGCTGCCAAGACGAACCGTCATTATCGTGCTGCCGACTTCGTAGCCCTGATGAAGAAATCTGTGAAGGATTTGGATAGTCATTATCAGAATGGTGCAACTAAGACCTACTATATGAACCATACTACCGTAGGTGCTTCGCCAGAGATTGTACAGCTCTCTAAGTACATCGGCAAGATGGGTGCTGGTCTGATTGATGCAGCTCAGCTCTTGAATAACATCACGAACAAGGAATTCAGTTCTGATATGAAGTTGCCTAACGTGTATGTGGGCATCGAGAAGACTGTTTCTCTTAACCTCGCTGCATATTTCGCAGGTCGGACAGAGGGATTCTCTTGCTCTGTAGCGAAGAACGGCGTAGCTTCTGCTTCGGTAGATGGCAAGACGCTCATCGTGAAGGGACTCGCTGCCGGAAGTACATCGCTCACCGTAACAGCTGCCGATGGTACCAGCCAGACCGTAGTTGTGACCGTTAGAAAGAGTGCCGGTAACAATGGTTGGATGTAATATGAAGATATTTGCTTTCCTATCGCTTTTCTTCCTGGCTTTGCCTGTTACGGTGAATGCGCAGGAGGAACTGCTGAAGTTTGAGCATCCGCTTATCGATGCAGGTACGATGACCGAGGACGATGCGCCTCGCACCTTCACCTTCGTAGGTAAGAATGTGAGCAAGAAGATACTGCACATCACACAGGTGAGAACCACCTGTGGATGTACCAGTTCTTATGTCAGGGGCGATGTGATGAAGCCTGGCGATACCTGTCAGGTGCAGATCACCTTCACGCCTAACCGCTATCCGGGCACCATCAATACGGGTGCTTATCTCTATCTGAAAGAGGTAGAGGGACAGCCTGCCGTTAAGCTCGCCTTAACGGGAAAGGTACTGCCGGGTGCTGACCAGTGGGCACGCTATCCGCACAAGATGGGCGTACTCAGACTGAAACAGGCGAAGGCAAGTATCACAGAGGTAAAGCCGGGCACAGAGCCTGAGGCACGTATCCTCTGCGGAAACAGCGGTGACAAGCCGCTCCGTATATCCAGCCTCCTTCTTCCTCCTTATGCCCGTCTTACGACAGAGCCTGAGGTGATAGAACCGGGTGATGAGGCTGACCTCGTCATCACCATCATAGCCGATAAGATTCCGGCTACGATGCCCGAATCCTTCACCTTTCCTGTTATTCTGGAGGGCTTGGACGCCCGCCCGTCTGACAGAACGATACAGGTCGTTGTAAAGGTAAAAAGGTAAAAAAGGAAAAAAGTAAAAAAGAAAAAAATACCAAGACAATGAAATATTTGAAAAAACTCTTCACCCTCCTGGTGATTGCTTTGTTTGCCTGCGGCTTTGCTGCCTGCAGCAGCGATGATGAAGAACCGGAGGAGCCTTCTCTGGAAGTTACGCCTGCCAATCTTCATGGCACATGGAAGTTGGCTGAGTGGAACGGTGAACCTCTTGCTGAGGGCACATACTGCTACATCGTTTTCAATCGCAAGGACCAGACTTTCGAGATGTATCAGAAGTTTGACAGTATGTATGGTCGCCATATCACCGGTTCGTTCGCTATCAAGAACGATCCATACCAGGGCTACATCATCAGCGGAAGCTATGATAACGGTAAGGGCGACTGGAACCAGAGTTATCTCGTAACCCGTCTCCTGGCTTCCGGTTCCATGATATGGACCGCCAAGGACGATGTTACCGACATCAGCCGCTACAAACGTTGCGATGAGGTACCTGCTGAGATACTCAAGGATTGTAAAGATCTCACTGAAGAATAAAAAAAAGAGCGAATTATCTGCAAATTCTGCGGATTATTCGCTCTTTTTTTGTATCTTTGCCCTCAAACTTATCATCGGGTTCAAAGTTTAAGGATATGATATTAACGATTACAGGTTCAGACAGCACCGGAGGCTCTGGTGTACAGGCGGACATCAGGACGATTTCCGAGTTGGGTGGTTATGCTGTTTCTGCGATAACCAGCATCACTGTGCAGAATACGCTCGGTATTCAGGAGTTCTTCGATATTCCTGCCGAGATTGTTTCGGGGCAGATAGAGGCTATCATGAACGATATGCAGCCTGATATAGTGAAGATTGGTATGATACGCAGGGTGGAGACGCTGAATGTGGTCATCGATGCGTTGACCAAATACCGTCCTGCCCATATCATCTATGCCCCTGCCATCTGGTCGAGCCAGGGCGATGCGCTGATGACGGAAGATGTGGTGAGCCAGATCAAATACCGTCTGCTGCCGCTCTGTTCTGTCGTCGTGTCACGCAAGAAGGAGAGCGACATCATTCTTCAGAATTCCAAACTGCTGAGCCTTGCCGAGAAGCAGGGACTCCGGATCTATCGCCTCGACAATGCCAATTCGCATGGTCTCATCAACCGTTTCTCTTCAGCTCTTGCCGTTTATCTGAATCAGGGCAAGAAGATGGAGGAGGCGTTGGCGATGGCGCAGGATTTCATCAATGTAGAACTCGTGCGCCAGAGCAATCTGCAGGGCAGGAGTTCCGAACTCTACAACCAGTTTATCTCGCAGGTCAATAACTTCTGCCGCACTTACAGCGATGTTCATTTCTATGCCGACCAGTTGAATGTGAGTGGCCGTTATCTGGCTCAGGTTACCCGTCGTATCTCCGGCAAGACGCCGAAGGCAATCATCGATGAATACATCGTGAAGGAGATAGAGCGCGAGCTTTCTACCACCACGCATACGGTTCAGGAGATAGCCAATGCCTTCGGTTTCTCCTCCCAGGCTCATCTCACCAAGTTCTTCAAGAAGATGAGAGGGGTAACGCCTTCTGCTTTCAGACAACCAAAACCTGTTAATTAAAATGAGTCCGGCCAATTAAGGAAATAAAATCCAGCCAACTGAGGAAACAAAATTCAGCCAACTGAGGAAATGCCGAAAAAAAGTAGTATCTTTGCACACGTAATCAAATATTTGAAAATATGGAATACAAATATAGAATCGCAGACCAAATGCTGGCAAAGAAACTGGCAAGCAAGGGGGCTATCTTGATAGAAGGTCCAAAATGGTGTGGGAAAACTACCACCGCCGAACAGCAGGCTAAT
>OLPL01000514.1_pt1 | contig 28767 bp, 19 predicted proteins | sample 1673211 | NCBI WGS metagenome assembly OLPL01 (sample SAMEA3136766, study PRJEB25190) | human gut metagenome | reverse complement strand
TCCATGAGCTGCAAGATTTCCTTGGACGTCTTATAGTCAAGCGCGCCCGTGGGCTCGTCGCACAGCAGCAGGCCCGGGTTTTTGACGAGTGCGCGGCCGATGGCGCAGCGCTGCTGCTGGCCACCCGAGACCTGGCACGGGAACTTGTTGCGGTGCTCGTAGAGGCCCAGCGAGCGCAGCAGGTCGTCGACGCTGAGCGGGTTTTTGGACAGGTGCGCCGTGACCTCGATGTTTTCCTTGATGGTGAGATCAGGCACCAGGTTGTAGAACTGGAAGACAAAGCCCAGCTCGCGGCGGCGATACTCGCCCAGGTCGGCGGGCTTGAGCACCGTGAGGTCGCAGCCGTCCACCATGATGGAGCCGGCGTCGGCATCCTCCAGGCCGCCGATCAGGTTGAGAAAGGTCGACTTGCCCGAGCCCGAGGGACCCAGCATGACGCAGATTTCGCCGCGGTTGATGGACGTGTCGATGCCATCGAGTACCGTCAGGCGCGCATCACCGTCGCCGTAGTGCTTTTTGAGCCCTTTGACCTGGACATAGGCTTTCTGCGTTGCCATGGCATCCCCCATTGTTAGCCTCGTACTACTTTATGAACGTAATAGTAAACCTTGGCGAACTATTTTGGGGCGAGAGTGGGGATTTGTTTCAAGGCTAGTCATTGGGGACGTTCTTAAATGACTAGCTGTTGGGGACACTCTTTCGCCACCCGGCAGTTAGGGACGTTCCCTTTCTGCCGGCAGCTGGGGACAGTCCTTGGCAACCCGGCCGGCAAGCCGGCGGTTCGGCAAAGACTGTCCCCAATGACTAGTCGTTTAAGTCTGTCCCCAATGACCACTCTTGGTCGTTTAAGTCTGTCCCCAATGAGTACCCGATGACTAGGTGGCTAGGCGTGGGATTTGGTGCGTGAGAGGGCCAGGCCTGCGGCGGCGATGGCCACGGCAAAGAGCACGGTGACGCCCAGGTCGCAGGCGATGTCGCCCAACATGGCAGACGTCAGGTCCGACGCGAGCGCCTTGCCGATCGCGTCGTTCACCCAATATGTCGGCACAAAGTGCGCCACGGTCTGCACGGCCGGGCCCATCAGCGACAGCGGCATCCAAGCGCCGCCCAAAAACGTCATGAGCATGCCAAGCAGGTTGCCCACACCGTTGAGCAGCTCCTCGCGCGCACCCAGGCTCGACAGCGCAAAGCCAACGGCCAGCGGCGTGCACGCCAGGGCAAACGTCGCCGCCAGCGCCAGGCACACACGGCCCACGCCGACTTCGGCAACCGCGCCGGCAAAGCCCACGACGCCCATCATGCTCGACACGAGCCAAATGCAGACGGTGAGCACCGCGGCAGCCGCGAACACGGCGAGTGAACGCTGGCGCTCGGAGAGCGGGCCGGCTTCCATGCGGCGCACGCGCTCGGGCTCATTCATGCCCGAGAACACCAGCCCCACCGATACGATGACCGACGAGATAATCGCGTACGCGCCAAAGTTGAAATACGACTTGAGCGTGGCGGCGGCAGTCGAGCCAACCTTGACCTGCTCGATCTGGACCTCGGCGCGCTTGGCGGCGGCATGCTCGGCGGCCTTGGCGACGCTGCCATTAGAGACGGCGGGCTCTAGGGCCGCCGCAGCGCCCGCGAGCGAGATCCAGCGCGAGGCCTCGGCAGACGAAAGCGCCGCCGCCATGGTGCCGGCGCCGTAGGTCACATCGAGCTTGGGCAGGGACTCCCCCGCGCGGGCGGCCGCGACCAGGTCGCCCTCAAACCCCTCCGGGATAAAGAACACGCAGTCGGCGCTGCCCTTAGCGCTGTTGCTCTTGGAGAGCGCGACCGCAAGGTCGTACGCGTCGTCGCCGATGCCCGTGACCAGGTCAAAACGCGAACCCAGGTGCTTGGTGAGCGCACGTGAAAGATCACTGCCGTCGCGGTCGACCACAATCACGTTGGTATCGTAGGGCTTGTACTCGGTAAGCTGCGACGAGTTCCAGCTCACCGATGCCGCGATGAATACGCCCATGAGCGAGATGAACACCGTATAGATGAGCAGGTAGAACGGGTGCGCCAGCGCCATGCGAAGCGCAGTCTTAAAGGTGCTCATAGCGGCTCCTTCCAAAGATCAGCGTAGCGGCGGCGACAAACACCAGCGTCATGAGGACCAGCGCGCCAGCGCGAACGGCAAAAGGTCCCAGGTCCTCAAAGAAATACAGGCGGTTGAACATGTCGCAGATGAGCTTGACGGGGTTGAGCCAGCACTCGGCCGGGCAGGCGCGGGCGACGTCGTCGGCAAGCGCCATCGCCGGCTCGCCGTAGAGGCCGGCGAACAGGGCGCACGTGGTAGCAAAGCCCGTGAGGATGCCGGACTTGGACGCCTTGCCGCCCTTAACGGGAAGTGTGCCCACAAAAAGGCCCAAGCCCGTGGCGGCAAGCGCGGAAGCGGCGCCACCCACCAGACACAGCCCCTCGCGCCCGCCAAAGTCGACGCCCACGACCAGGCGCACGTAGCCGATCGCGATCGTCATCGAGGCAAAGGAGACCAGCCACGAGCCGACAAAGATGCCGGTCAGCGATGCCGTCTTGGAAAGACCGCCCACACAGCGACGTGCGCCAAGGCCCGACAGATTGGGCTGCAGGTCGACGACGCTCAAGGCGGCAAACTCCGCAGACATCATCGCGACCAGGCCAAAAAGCGCGTAATAGTAGATGACCGTGCCATCGGGCGTGGTGCGTGTCAGGCTTACGCGGCGGGTACCGCCCTCGAGCGATAGAGCGCGCGCAACCGCCTCCGGGTCGGCGAGCGCCGCCGGGTTGTCCTGGGCAATCTGGGACATGAGCTTGGCATTTTGTGTATACGAGCTTGCCACCGTCTCCAGAATACTGCGGTCGGTGAGCACCGACGTCGCACGCGAGCTGCCATAGCTCGAAAGCAACGTGAGTTTGGGCGTGCCCGCATCGTCGACCGTATAGATGCCCGCGACCTCGCCGGCCTTAAGCGCACGGTTCGCATCGGCTGCGTCGTCGAGCTCGTGGATCTCGAGCAGCTGATCGCCGCCTTCCTTGGCAAGCGACGTCGCCACGCCCTTAAAGGTCGAAGCGTCCCAAGCCTCGTCCGCCACGACGGCCACCGGCACCGGGTCGACCGTGCCGTCGGAGCTGAGGTTCGCAAACATAAACATGAACATCGTGGAAAGTACGATGGGAAAGAGAGCGCCCCAGACCCACGTGCTCGGCCGGCGCAGCAGCGTCTTGACCGTAGTGATGATGGTGTTGAACATGGCTGCCCCCTAGTCGCGCAGCTCGCGGCCGGTGATCTCGAGGAACACGTCGTTGAGGGTCGGCGGCTCGCTCCACACGCGGCCGAGCGCAACGTCGGCAGCGCGCAGCGTGTCGAGGATGTCGACCAAATTGTGCGGGCTCGCTTCGCAGGTGCAGATGAGCTCGCCGCCGGACAGCTCAACCGAAAGCACGTGCTCGAGGGCGCGCAGCCGCTCGACCGTGGCGGTCTCTACGGCGCCAACCTCGACAGTCACGCGCTCGCCCATCTGAATCATGCGCTTGAGCTCGTCGTTGGTGCCCTGAGCCAGCACGCGCCCGCCGTCCATGATCATGATGCGGCTGCAGATTTGCTCGACTTCCTCCATGTAATGGCTGGTATACACCACTGTGGCACCCTCATCGCGCAGGCGACAGGTGCCCTCCAGGATGGCGTTGCGGCTCTGCGGGTCGACCGCCACCGTGGGCTCGTCAAAGAAGATGAGCTCAGGCTTGTGCGCGATGCCGCAGGCGATGTTGAGGCGACGCGCCAGGCCGCCCGAGAGCTTGCCAGGGCGGAACTTAGCAAAGTCGCCCAGCCCGACAAAGTCGATCGCCTCGTCTACCAGCGCACGGCGGCGCTTGCGGTCGTTGACGTACAGGCTACAGAAATAGTCGATGTTCTCGCGCACCGTGAGCTCGTCGAACACCGCAACTTGCTGTGGGACCACGCCGATGCGGCGCTTGAGGTCGTAGCGCGTGGGCGTCATGGGTTCACCGAACAGCTCGATGGTGCCTTTGTCGTAGGCGAGCAGCTGCAGAATGCAGTTGATGGACGTGGTCTTGCCCGAGCCGTTGGGGCCCAGCAGGCCAAAGATCTCGCCGGGGGCGATGCTCAGATTAAAGTGGTCGAGCGCAATAAGATCGTCGTAGCGCTTGACGAGGTTTTCGACGTGGACGATGTCTGTCATGAGGCGGCCCTTCCGTTGATTGCGGCCCGGTACGATTGCATCATCGCAGGAGCCGCCGGCGCACGCCAGTGAGCTTTGTCACGAGTGCGAGGGGGCAGAGGTGAAACCCCCGCTCGCGCGAGCGATCGACGCCGCTTTGCCGCGCGGGAGGAATGTCACGGTTGCGCAGGCAGCCCCTCCACCGCGCGCGCCTTCGCGTACAATACCCGTATGAACAGGCTTTTCGACAAATCGATCGTGCTGGCGTGCTGTATTGCGGCCGCCATGGGTCTTGCTGTGGACGCTCGCCTGGTCGCGGCGTTTTGCCTTGGCGTTATTGCCACCTCGCTGGCCGAGGTCGTACAGGGAAACCGCGCCCGCCGTGTGAGCGAGGCCGCGAGCTACGCCTGCATCATCGCGGCTGTCTTCGTGCCGCCGTTTGTGCCGTTTGCGCCTCTCGCTCTCTATGACATCGCGCGACGCGTTCGCCGTGAACGAATCTGGCCCGCGCTGGCGATTGGCGCCGTGTTTGTCTGCGCGCTTGTCGCGGACCTTCGTGGTGGCGTGCTCACCACCCGAACGCTGCTGTTAACCGCCATCCTTTCGGTCGCCGCCACGTTGCTGTCGCTGCGCACCGCGCAGCTGGAGCGCGAACAGGAACGCATGCGTCGCACCCGCGACAAGCTGCAAGAACGCGCCCTGGCACTCGAGGCACGCAACCGCGACCTCGCCGACCGCCAGGACTACGAAGTCGAGCTCGCGACGCTCGCCGAACGCGCCCGTATCGCGCGCGAGATCCACGATAACGTGGGCCACCAGCTCACGCGCGCTTCGCTTCAAGCCGAGGCCCTGCGCGTGGTCCATGCCGATGAGCCCGGCGTCGCCGCCGATTTCGCCGACGTCAAACGCACGGTTGACGAGGCGCTCCAGCTCGTGCGCGCCAGCGTCCACGCGCTCAACGACAATGCAACTGACCTCTCCGTGCAGCTCGAGCGCATCGTTGAAGGCGCACGCTCGGACAGCGGTCCGCAGATTGAGCTTGAGGTTTTGGCCGAGCATGCGCCCGCCAACGTCGCCAACTGCTTTGCGGCGGTGCTGCGCGAGGCGCTTTCCAACGCCATGCGCCACGCTTGCGCCCAAACCGTCACCGTACGATGCATGGAACATCCGTCGTTTTACCAGCTTGTCGTTACCGACGATGGCGCGGGCGGGGTCCAAGCAAGCGGCCGCGGCGCTGCGGAGGGCATGGGGCTCGCCTCCATGCGCGAGCGCGTCGAGGCGCTTGGCGGCACCTTCACCGCCGGCCCGCGCGCCGGCACCGGCGGCTGGCGTGTGTTTGCCACCGTTCCCAAACAGCAAGGAGATGAGGGCCGATGAGGCTCATCGTTGTCGACGACGACCGCTTGGTGGTCGATTCGCTCAAGATTATCCTGGGCGCCCAGCCGCAGATCGAGGTAGTGGGCACCGGCGCCAACGGCAACGACGCGGTTTCGCTCTATGCCGAACACGCACCCGATATCGCGCTGCTCGACATTCAGATGCCGGGGCGCGACGGACTTTCGGCGGCACGCGAAATCCTTGAGCGCGACCCTGCGGCGCGCGTGGTGTTTCTGACGACATTCTCGGATGACGAGTACATTGTGTCGGCGCTGAAACTGGGTGCGCGCGGGTACCTGATTAAAACCGATGTCGCCGCCATTCCGCCGGCGTTGGCGCAGGTCATGGATGGCAAACGCATGCTCGAGGGTAAGGCGATCGAGGATATCGACTTTGATGGGGCGGGCGTCGAGGCCGGCACGACCCGCCGGCCCGCGGCCTTTGCCAGCCTGACCGACCGCGAGTTCAAAGTCGCCGAGCTCATCGCCCGCGGTCTCGATAACAAGGAGATTGCCGCCACCGCCTATATGGGCGAAGGCACCGTGCGAAACCACATCAGCTCGATCCTTGCCAAAATGGGCCTGCGCAACCGCACCCAAATCGCCATCGCCTACCTGCGAGGGTAGTTGCCCGAAGACCGACCGCCCCAGCAGAGTAAAATGGCTGCTACCGATTTAATGCCATTTCAAAACTATGCCGGTTTACTACGATGAATCGCCCGTCTCCGACCACAGCAAATTGCGCGCTTGCAAAACCGCAGGTAGAACGTTTGCAATATTTAGAAAAATGCAGCCATGGTCGGGAATGTCGAATTCGTCGTAGTAAACCGACATAGTTTTGTTCGGGCGGCCCTGCACGAGTACCTCCGCAAGCCTCGCGGGACCAAAATGATCCGTTTTCCTCCGTCCCCGGGGGATCATTTGGCAGCGCTCGCCACGAAACCGGCCCATCTACTACGTTTGACTCGATACCCCTGACCATACCTTCGTTTTGAACAAAACCGCAGGCGTTCTACCTGCGGTTTTGTTTTCGCGCTTTTCGGCATGGTTGGGGGTAAGGGGCTAAACGTAGTAGATGGGCCGGTTTCGTGGCAGGCCCTTCTCGCCTACGCACAAAAGCGCCGCCACGGAGGAGGGAGATGCCTCCGTGGCGGCTGGGGGTAGGAGTAGGTCGGGATTTAGCCCTGCCGGCCGCCCGGGGCCTTTTGGCCCCGGGCGCTGCCAGCGTGCCTAGCGCTTACGGATACCCCAGACCAGGGCACCGACGCCGGCCATGGCAATGACGAATGCCATGAGCAATGCGGCAGCCTGCTGGTCGCCTGTGGTGGGCAGGAAACCCTTGACCGTCTTGACGATGTTCGTCACGGTCTTACGCGTGCCGGGATCGGGCGTCAGCACGGGCGTCTCGGGCTTCTTGTACGTGTTGTTGAACACGATACCCTCGACGCTCTTGTCGCCCTTGGTAAAGGCGACGTTCGCCTTGAGGTTGCCCTCGCCGTCATCGACCACGTTGACGGTCACGGTAAAGACGGACTTGTCGTAGGTCATACCGACCTCGTCGCCCTTGACCTCGCTGATGGTGTAGGCGTGCGTACCGGGCTCGTCGTACTCAAACTTGTCAAAGTTGATCTTGCCGTCGGCATCGTTGGTAACCGTAGACTCGATGTCCTCGCCAACGAGCTTAAAGCTAAACTCGTCCTTCTTGAGCTCGCGTCCCTCGAGCACCTTGATAGCGCCGATGGAAATCTGCGTAGGCATGGCGTGATACTTGTTGGTAAAGCCAGCCGACTCGGTGGTTCCCTCGAGCTTGTGCGTCGCGGTCAGCGTGCCGTCGCCGTTGTCGGAGACGGTGGTCACGACGGTGTAGGTCGTGCCGTCATAGGTGACGCCCTTGTACAGGCCGAGCGCGTTGGGGCAAGCCTCGCGCAGCGTGTACGTGTGCGTGCCGGGTGCCTCGTAGCGAATCGGGCTCAGCGTCACGGTGCCGTTAGCGTCGTTGGTGCCGTTAGCGACAACCACGTCGTCCTCGAGCAGCTCAAACGTGAACTCGCCTGCTGCAAGGTCGCGTCCAGTCAGGCGCTTGACTGTCTTGACCTGATCGGTCACGGACGAATCGGTAGGTGCCACGCCGTAGGTGTTGGTAAACGTGAAGGCAGCACCGTCGTCGCCTTCGCGCTTGACGCTCAGATGCCCGGCACCGTCGTCAGACACGGTGTAGGAAACTTTGCGCGTGGCGTTGGTGTCATTGGTCACGCCAGGGGCACTACCGGACTCGGTCACCGTGTAAGTAAAGGTGTGCGAGCGCGGAGCGGTGGGGGCTGCGGGCTCGGGCTCGTCGCTGGGCTCGTCGGCGTTGGCATCGGTGTCGGCCTCTTCAGCCTCTGCCTCGTCGGCCTCTGCCTCGTCGGCCTCGGCTTCGTCAGCTTCGTCTGCCTCGGCCTTATCGGTCGCATCGTCCGTCACGCCCAGAGCGCGGTTGAGGTCCTCGAGCGTAAAGTGGATCTTGCCAAAGTCCACGTTGCCAGCCGCGTCGTTGGTTGCGGTCGTGCGCTCGGGCATCGGGGCACCAGCCTCGTCGGCGGTCACGGTAAAGGTGAACTTGCCCGTGATGTCAGCCGGGGTCAGGCCCTCGGCAGCTTGGAGCTTCTTAGTGCCGGTGAGCGCGGCATCGACGGCTTCGGCGCCGTAGACGTTCTCGAACAAGGGCTCGACGCCGCCGTAGTCGACCGTTGCCGTCAGGGTACCGTCACCGTTGTCGACGACGATAACCTTAAAGCCAAAGCTCCACGTTGTAGCGGAAACGCCATTCGGCAGCCCGAATAAATCTTCGTAGGCCGTGTAGTTAATGGTCCAGGCAAGCTTACCGTCCTTATCGGTACGATAAGCAAGCCCAGCAGCCTCAAGATTAGCAAGCATCTTAGTGTCGTAGTGCAGCGTATCAAAGCTCACGTGCCCGCCGATATTGGGCTTGAGGTTTTCGTATGCCACAAGCTCACCCTGATAGGCGATGCCGAACCAGAACTCGCCGTCGGCCATCGGGCGGCCGGCCAGAGTCTTGGTGGCAACGACCTGAGCGGCGGTGCCGCCAGGCGTGTTGGTCGTAGCGCTGTAACTGTTGTGGAACGGCACCAGGGCCTTCTCGACCTTGTTCTCGCCACTCTTGTGGACCGTCTCATGCGTGCCCTCGGGACCGCCGGAAACGGTCGTCGTAGCAGTGAGCGTGCCGGCGGTGTCGTCGGCGATGGCGATCGTCACCGTGCGCACGGCGTCGTCGTAGGTGTAACCGGGCTGGCCGTCGTTCTTCTCGGCCACGGTGTACGTAAAGGTCTTGCCGGCGTCAGCCTGCGTAAATATAACCTCATGACCAGCCAGAATGTCGATCAGTCCGACCGTTGCCTCTGCCGCTGCGGGGGACTTGAAGCTATTAGCCCCGGGCAGCAGACCGAGCGCGCGAGCCGAAGCGTCGTCAGCAGGTGTCACGGTAAAGGTGAACTGACCCTCGGTCATGGGGCGGCCGTCCAGATACTTGCTGAGCCACAGACCGCCGGCCGCGGTGTAGTTAAGCTCAGTGCGGTACTTGTTGGTAAAGCGTCCGTTTTCCTTCTTGGTGACGTTGGCGGTCAGGTTGCCATCGCCGTTCTCGGTCACGGTTACTTCGGCGGTCGCGACGTGGGAGTCATACGTCATGCCGACCGTATTGCCCGCGTTCTCGCGGATCTCGTACTTGTAGGTTCCGGCAGCCGTGTAGCGAATCTTGCCGAACTTGATGGCGGCAATGCCGTCCTTCGCATCGTGCTTGCTCACGGTTACGGTTGCAGGATCGGGTAGCGGGGCGCCATCGGGGGCGGTAATGGTAAAGCTGAACTCGTCCCCATCCGTCCACTCGCGACCGTCGATGGCCTTGCTCAGGTCAAAGTCGAGGTCTGCATCGGTCGGGGTCACGCTGTAGGTGTTCTTGAAGGTTGCGGTCTTGGCGTCCTTCAGGACATGCTCAGCCTTGAGCGTGCCATCGCCCTTGTCGGTAATGGTGGTCTCGATGGTGTACTTGGCGTCGCCGTACGTGATGCCCTTGCTGATGGTTCCGCCGTTGACCTCGCGCAGCGTGTAGGTGTGCTCGCCGGCCTCGGTGTACTTCACGGCGCTCATCGTGATGTTGCCCTCGGCGTCGTTGATGCCGGTGGCAACGACCTTGTTGCCCTCGACGAGCTCGAAGGAGAACTCGCCTTCCTTGAGGTCGCGGCCGATCAGAACCTTGTTCGCGGTAATCTGGTCGGTGACGCTCGTCTCGACAGGCGTCACGTTATAGGTATTGGTGAACGTAAATGCCACATCGCCGTCCGGCTTGTGGGATACGCTCAGATTGCCCTTGCCGTCATCAATCACGGTGAAGGAAACCTCGCGCGACAGCTTGGCGTCGTTGGTCACGCCAGCGACCTCGCCGGACTCGGTCACGGTGTAGGTGAAGGTGTGCTCGCGCTTCTCGGGCTTCTCGCCCAGAGCCTTGTTAAGGTCGTCGAGTGTAAAGGTGATCTTGCCAAAGTCGACCTTGCCCTTGGCATGATTGGTCACGCTCGCGTTCGCGGGCATGGGTGCACCATCTTCACCGGTCACGGTAAAGGTGAACTTGCCGGCAATGTCAGCCGGGGTCAGGCCCTTAGGAACCTGCAGATTCTTCTTGCCCACAAGCGATGCCTCGGCAGGCGCGGCAGTGTAGGTGTTCACGAACTCGTTGCCGGCATCGCCGTAGACAGCCGTCGCCGTCAGGGTACCATCGCCGTTGTCGACAACGGTTACACATGCGTCAATTGCCGACACGGTGGCGCTCACGCCCGCAGGCAGCTTGCCGGTCTGCTCGGCAGCAATGTAATGAATGGTCCACGTCGGTTTGTCTGAGCTAGCATCAAGCGATGCCTTGTCTTCCTCGACCAGCTTGGCGAGCGACTTGGTCGTGTACGTCAGCGGACCGAACTCAACCTTGCCACCCTTGTTGGTTGCATCCAGCAGAACCTCGTCGTGCCCCGCATAGCTCAGCGCAAACTTAAATTCGTCATCAGCCATCGGGCGCCCCGTGAGCGTCTTGGTTGCCTCAAGGGTCAGCGGAGTTTCCATCTTGGCGCTATAGGTGTTCTTGAACTCGGTCTCGCCCGAGATCTTTTCAACGTCAGCCTTAAGCCCACCCGTGGCATTAACCGCCACGGTCACCTTGAACGTGGCAACGTTCTTGCTGTAGGTAATGCCACCGGCGTCGCCCTTGACCTCGCGGACCTCATAGGTGTACTCGCCCGGCTTGTTGTAGGTGATCTCGCCGAAGTCGATGGCTGCCTTGCCGTCCGGGTCGGGTTTGTGCACGGTCGTGTCCGTGGATGCAGGCATCGGAGCGTCATTCTTGGGCGTCGCGGAGAGCTCAAACTTAAACTCGTCCGCATCCGTCCAGCTGCGGCCCTCGAGCACCTTGGTCAGGCCAAAGCTGGCCTTGGTATCCACCGTTGTCGGCGTCACGTTAAAGCTGATCTTGCCGTTGTTGCCCAGGTAGGAATTGACATGCGTCGCGGTCGCCTTGGCGGACACGTTGTTCCACTTGGGATTAAGAACGTCGGTCGCGGTGCCAGTGTTGTTGCCGCCCACACTCTCCTTGGTGGTGTGAAGCTCGTCGATAAAGGCTAGGCGCGCGGTTCCCACGCTAAACGAAAGGTTGCCACCCTCGTCAGCAACAATAGCGCCGTCAAACTTCGCAGCGTCGCCGCCGATAAACTCGATGACGGCGGCGGCAGGCTTGGCCTCGCCGTTTTCGCCCCGCTCCTCAAACTCATCCTTGTAGTAATAGGTGCCGGTATCTGTCAGTGAATTCTTTGCAGGCTGTGTGCAGCCCTTGTCCGTGTAAATGGGCGTCTGCTTCTGGAAGTAGTAGTAGCGGTTGGTGTCGGCCGGCTCAAAGGTCGCAACCGTATTGCCCAGATCGCCGGCAGCCCACTTGTTCGCGTAGAAATTCACGGTCTTGGCGCCGTTGGCAACGGTCGTATTGTTCTCGATGTAATCCTTGAGCCCCGTTACCTTCTCGGGCGTAAACAGGTTGTCGAGTGCAGTGCTCTTCACGCTCGAGGTGTACTTCACGCGGATAGGCTGAGCGCTGTCGACCGAAAGCTTGCCGTCTACGGTCTTAAAGTGGCTCAGCGGAATCAACGACGCAGGAATGCTGACCGTTACGACATCGCCCTTCTGGGGATTGTCATCACCAGCACGCTGCACGGTAATGAGCAGGTCTTTTGCCTTGCCGGTGAACTCGTAGGTGTCGGTATTGGTTTCTTTATTGACCGTTTTGTCCGTCTTGGTAAACGGCGTGCCGTTGATGACGACCTCGGTGAAGCTGTCGACCTGCATAAAGTCGCCCAGCTCGTCGGTAAACGTGATGTAGCCGGACTTGGTCGCGTCGTAGCCCTTATCAATTTCGGTCGGATAAGGCGCCTCTGACGTAATGGCCTGTGAGATGTCGTCGAAGACCTTCTTGAGCTCTTCGGCATCGGTCGCCGACTTGTAGTAGTCGGAGTTTTCCGCGCGTGCACCATGAGCATCCCATGCCGTGGCATTGGGGTAGTTGCTCGAAACGGCCTGCATGAACTTGTTCTCTTGGCTTGTCTTCGAATCTTGGACACTGGCTTTGGGGTTCGCGCCATCAAAGATGCCGATGGTATAAACGGTGGCCTTGCCGTCCTTCATATTCTTAGCAGCTGTCACGGCAGCGTTGGCGACACCCGCATCGAATTTATTTTGCTTTGTTGGCGTACCGTCGGTAAAGAACACAATAATCTTCTTGGCATCTTTGCGGCCATAAGTGGTAGTGATTTTCTCGGCCAGCTCTAGGCCATAGTCGGCGCGCGTGGCGCCGGCAGGCTGAATTTTATTAATTGTATTCTTCTTGAGATCATCCGCATTGCTGCCGGAACAGTAGGTCAATTCTTTCATAACCTGGGTGTAATTGTAGGAGTACCCTCCGTCGCGATACATATTGTTGCCGATATTGTTGGACTTCTCGCCCGCAAACTTAACAATGGCAACCCTATGTTGCCTATCGACACCCTCGATACTCTCGTTTTGTTTGGCGATGGTATCGATAAAGCTGTTCGCAGCGTTCTTCAGTGCATCGATACGCTTAGTGCGATCTCCGCCACCCATAGGATCATCCATCGAGCCAGATGCATCCAGCACCATCACGATGTCGAGCGGCGTAGTAACCGTCACGGTTGAATTAGACGTCGAGGACATGGCCGAAAGCGTGGTCAGAAAATCCGACTCTTCGTTTTCCTCAGTTGCCTCGACCGTCTTGTCGGTCCAGATTCGGCCGACGTTTTGGGTCGTTACCTTATTGCCACCGTGGCCTGCCGCCCAGATTTCCCAGCGACCGCTGGTGTCGGGGTCGGCGACCTTTCCGGTCATTATCGGTCCGTCCATTCCTGTGCTGGACCTGGCGTTGGCCTCGGGCAGCATGGCGAATGCTGCGGCTGGCAACACCAGCACTACGGCCAGTATCACCGCCAAGAGACCCCTCGTGTACTTACTCATCGCGTCTCCCTTCTCGCGGTCTCAGACCTTGCAACAGCCTAAAGTTACGAAATGAGACACAATTTGGGCAGGTGACACATGTTCCAGATTCTGTTTTGGGCGTGAGACAAATGTCTCACCAAAGTTGAGACACGGCGTTTTCGCAGGAAAACGGGTGCGACTCGGAGCCATCAGGCAAAAATGATCCGCTTTCCTCCGTCCCCAAAGGGGGCAGTCGATGGCGCTCGCCACGAAACCGGCCCGTCTACTACGTTTGACCCGATACCCCTGACCATAGCCGCGTTTCATGAAAAACCGCGGGCAATTTACCTGCGGTTTTGTTTTTGCGTTGTTCGCCATGGTTGAGGGTAGCAGCCTAAACGTAGTAGATGGGCCCATTTCGTGGCAAACGGGTCACGTGGCAGCCCTCGCAAGGCCAAAATGACCCGTTTTCCTCCGTCCCCGGGAGATCAAGGGCTGTTACGGATATGGTGCCATTTCAAAACTATGCCGGATTACGGGGCTAAAGTCGGAACCCTCATCCATACCCTCATTTTTTGAAAAACGGCAGGCTATCTACCTGCGGTTTTGTTTTTGCGATTTTCGGTATGGCCGAGGGTCCGCTATCCAGCCCCGTAATCCGGCATAGTTTTGTTCGTGGCGGCCCAACCGCGCGTTTAAGTGCGGGGCCGGTGGGGCAAAATTGCCCCACCGGCCCCTATTCCAGCTCTATTCCAGCGCTACTCCGACTTAGTTTCTACCGTGGGAGTCTTGTTCGCTGCGACTGGGGTGCGGGCGGTGTCCATAGTCAGGCAGTGTTTGGGACAGCTTTCGATACACTCGCCGCATACCACGCAGGCATACGGATCGATCGACCAGGTACCGCCCTTGCGATCGACCGCAAGCGCGCCCGCCGGGCAGCGACGCGCGCACATGCCGCAGCAAATGCACACGTCCATGTCGTTAACGATGTGCCCGCGCAGGCGCTCGGGCGCCACGAGATTCTCCTGCGGATAGCACACCGTGACCGGCTGCTTGACCATAGAGCCCAAGGCCGTCTTGGCAAATGTCAGTAAACTCATGCCGCGCCTACCTTTCCGTGCAGCTAATGCAGGGGTCGATGGTCAGGATAATCATAGGAACGTTGGCAAGGAGCACGCCCTGCAGCGCATGTGTCAGACCCGCCAGGTTTTGCGACGTCGGCGTTCGCACGCGAAAACGGTCCAGATTCTTGGTGCCGTTACCGCGCACATAGTAGTACGCCTCGCCGCGCGGCTGCTCAATCACAACCTCGCCGCGCGCGCCGTCGGCCGGCGTGAGCTTGGTGCGCCCGCCGATTCCGTCGTGCGGAATCTTGCCCACAAGCTCCTTGATGATGTCCATGGCCTGCGTGACCTCGGCGCAACGCACCTGGCAGCGGGCATAGCAGTCGCCATCGGTCGCCACGATAGGTTCAAACGCGGCCAGATCCGCATAGGCGCCGTCGCCAAACATGCGCACGTCGTAGTCCACGCCCGAGGCACGACCGAACGGGCCGACCATCGAAAGCTCCAGCGCTTCCTTCTTGCTAATCACGCCCACGCCATGCAAGCGCTCGCCGCAGCTATTGTCGTCCAAAAACGTATGCACCAGGGCCTCGTAGTCGGGACGCATGGCATCGAGCGTCTGGACAATGCCTGCCAGCTCGGAGTCCTCGATATCGTGCTTAAGGCCGCCGATCTCGTTAATCGAAAGGATCACACGGCCGCCGCAGGTGCTCTCAAAAATCTTGAGAATCTGCTCGCGCAGCGTCCACGAGCGATAGAACAGCGCCTCGAAGCCAAAGGCATCGGCGAGCAGGCCCAGCCACAGCAGGTGCGAGTGAATGCGCGAAAGCTCGTGCAAAATGGTGCGGATATACTGCACGCGGCCGGGCACCTCGATGTCGAGCATGCGCTCGCAGGCGCTGGCATAGCCGCAGCTATGGCCCACGGCGCAGATACCGCAGATGCGCTCGGCGATGTAGCCAAACTGATGCATATCGCGCTTTTCGGTAAGCTTCTCGAGTCCGCGGTGCACAAAGCCGATCTGCGGAATTGCCTCGATAACGCGGTCGTCCTCGATCACCAGGTCCAGATGAAGCGGCTCGGGCAGCACCGGGTGTTGCGGGCCAAACGGAATAACGGAGCGATGTGCCATGGACCTTACGCCTCCTTTTTCTGCTTGTCGCGGGCGGCCTTGGCGGCAAGCGCCGCGCGGACCTTGGCCGCTTTCTCGGGATCCATGGCGGCGAGCTTTGCCTCCATCTCGGCAGCCTTAAGTGCGGCCTTGGCAGCAGCTTCATCGTGCTGAGCATCGGAGCCGGTAGCCGCAGCGGACTGGGCGACGGCAGCGCCCGCAGCATCGCCGGCGCCTGCGGCGCCCTCCCCCGCAGCAACAGCGGCAGCGGCCTTCTCGGCCGCGGCCTTGCGCGCCTTGGCCTCGGCGGCGGCGCGGACCTTCATGGCTTTCTCGCGCGCGGCCTTCACCTCGGGTGTGATAACGCTCATGGGCTCGGCAGTCGAGACCTGGTAGAAAAAGCCCTTAAAGTCGATCTGCATATCGGTAATGGCAAGCCCAAACAGGTCGTGCGCCTCGTTCTCAAACGGGAATACCGCCGGATAATACGAGCTGATGGACGGAATCTCCTGGTACTGGTCGATGCCCTCGACCACCAGGTTCTCGATCGCATAGCTGCCATCCTGAGCGATCTGCTCCTGTGCAGCACGAACGTTGATAAACGTATAGACCAGGCGATACGTGCCGTCGTCGACGTTGCGCTCGGCATGCATTTGCACAAAGCGCGCGCCGACGCCCTTGAGCGCCTGGACATGCGACAGGAGCTCGTCGATCCCGACGGTGGTATAGATAGCCTTTTGCATTACTCGGCCTCCTTTGCAGCGGCGGGCGTCCCAGCAGGTGCGTCGCCAGCGGCGGGCGCGGCGGACTTCCCGGCAGGCGCGTCACCGGCACCGTCAGCCCCGGCCCCCACAGCCACAAACCCGTCCTCGCCCAGCTCAACGCCACCGTCCCAGGTAGCGGCGCCGCCCACGGTAAGCGGATCGCCGCCAGCACGCATCACGGCCTCCTTCTGATCCAGAATGCCGCACGCCTCCACGATGGCATCGATCACCGTCTCGGGACGGATGGCGCACCCGGGCGCGTACACGTCCACGGGAATCGCGCGGTCCACGCCGCCGATCACGTTATAGGCATCGCGGAACACGCCGCCCGAACACGCGCAGATGCCGCACGCCACCACGCACTTGGGCTCGAGCATCTGGTTGTAAATCTGACGCACAACGGGCAGGTTCTGAGCATTGACCGAGCCTGTCACCAAAAAGATATCCGCATGCTTGGGGTTGCCGGTGTTGACCACGCCAAAGCGCTCCGCATCGAACAATGGCGTGAGCGAGGCCAGCACCTCGATATCGCATCCGTTGCAGCTCGAGCCGTCGTAATGAATAACCCACGGCGAGCGCGACATTTTATGATCCATGGATGCCGCCTCCTAAATAAACACGTCGACGAGGATGGGCATAAGGTTGAGCAGGCCAAACACCAGCGCCACGCCCCAGCCGAGCTTAAAGCAGCTGCGCCAGGTACTACGGGCAAAGGTGTTGTCGATCAGGACCTCGACAAAATACGTCGCGGCCATCACGACCAGGGCGACCAGCCAGCTCACCGGGTTGTCCCAAACAAAGAACATGCCCACCCACATCAAAAACAGCACGGTCTCGCACCAGTGCATAAGGGTCATCTTGGCCAGCGTGCCGCCGCTCATCTCGGTGGCGACGCCCTGGACAATCTCCTGATGCGCGTGATGCGAGTACGAAAGATCGAACGGCGACTTGCGCAGCTTGATGGTAAGCACCGCGAGCAGTGCGAGGAAAATGGGCGCGCTGTACACGATGATGGGGGCCGACTGCCCCGTCACGGCGATGGAATCGAAGCTGTCGGTGGCAAGATACAGGCCCACGCTCATCAGCAGAACGGCGGGCTCATAACTCATAACCTGCAGCAACTCACGATCGGCGCCAACCTGGGCAAACGGGCTTTGCGTCGACGCAGAGGCCAACACCACAAAGATCGCGGCGAGCGTCACCATAAAGGCGCACAGCAACGTGTTGGAGCCCGACACAAAGATGCCGCCGCCCACCACGGTAAAGATAAGCGCGCACGCCATGTAGGTATCGTCCATGGTGTTTACGCTGGCAGGGGCTTTGCGCAGCAGCTTGGCAACGTCGTAGAAGGGCTGCAGCAGACGCGGCCCCACGCGACCCTGCATGCGAGCGGACAGCTTGCGGTCAAGGCCGTCAATCAAACCGCCCACAAGCGGCGCCAGCAAGGCAAACGCCACGGTACCAATAAAAATGCCCAAGACGCCCGAACCTTCAAAATACTTGCCGCGCAGCACCGAGGGCGCGCTCATGGCAAGCCGCTCGGGCCCAATCCACGCGCAACACAGCAGCGCAAACAAGATAATGCTGCAGCACACGACGCTACCCGCGGGGCCAATACGCTTCTCGCCAAGGGCGTCCTCCGAGTACCAATTGCGCTTTTCGGCCTTCACCTCGTGTCCCATCGAGCCGCGGAAATGGCGGTAATTGTCGGTTCCCACACCCGAAAGATATACGTTTACGTGCGGCTTGTTGCTCACGCGGAATGAAGTCAGCAGCACCACGGCGATAAAAGCCACGATAACCACCATCAGATACATGGCGTCCTTGCCGATAACGTACGGCACGCGGCCAAACACCATGGCCAAGTAAGGCGACACCAGGCCGCTCGAGATAACCGGGAACGCCACGCAGCACAGAATCAGTAGCGCGGCGATGGTGTTGAGCGCCATCCATTCGGTCTTATGGACATTGACCTCAACGTTTTGAGCCGTGGGATCGACGCCCGAAAGCTTGGCAAGCCACTTGCCCCAGAAGTAAAACGTCGCGGCCGAGCCAAAGGCAAGCACCATGATCATGAGCACGTTGCCGGTCTGCGCAAACGCCACCAGGGCGCCCCACTTGGACACGAGCATGCCAAACGGCGCCACAAACATGCCCATGATGCCCAGCATCATCAGGCGCGTCAGGTGCGGCATGCGGCTGAACATGCCGTCCATGTCCTCGATATTGCGGCTGCCGATATGATGCTCGGCCGTGCCCACGCACAGGAACAGCAGCGACTTTGCCACCGTGTGAAACAGAATCAGGAAGATGGCCGCCCATACGGCCTCGGGCGCGCCGACACCCAAGCAGGCACTAATGAGGCCCAAGTTGGAAATGGTGGAGTACGCGAGCACGCGCTTGGCGTTGCTCTGCGAGATGGCCATGAGGGCAGCGAGCAAAAACGTGATGGCACCCACACTCGTGACCATAAAGCCGGTCACGGGATAGATGGCATAGAGCGGGCTCAGCTTGACCATTAGGAACACGCCGGCTTTGACCATGGTGGACGAATGCAGCAGGGCGCTCGTGGGCGTGGGGGCAACCATGGCGCCGAGCAGCCAGGTGTGGAACGGCATCTGCGCAGCCTTGGTAAGGGCGGCGAGCGACAACAGGATGACCGGCATCACCAGCAGCGCGGATTGCGCGGTTCCGGCGCCGGAAAGCTCAATCATGCCCGAGATGGTCAGCGGCATGCCGTTGACGTGCAGGTACATGAGTCCGGCCAAAAACGCGATGCCGCCCAGCATGTTGAGGATGATCTGGATAAAAGCGTTTTTGATGGCCTCGGGCGTGCGCGTGTAGCCAATCATAAGAAACGAGCACACGGTGGTGATTTCCCAGCCGCAGAACAGCCACTCGAGGTTGTCGCTCGTCACGATGACGAACATGGCCGAAAGGAACAGGAACATAAGCGCCAGGAACTGCGGGCGACGGTCGGGCGCGGTCTGCCCGTGCAGTGCGGCCTCGTGCTCGTCATGGGCCTGGAAGTCCTTCATGTAGCCCAGGGCATACACGCAGATAAGGCTGCCGACGATGCCGACGGCGAGGACCATGATCACGCTCATGTAGTCCAGGTAGAGCGGCGTCGCCGTGACGGCTTCGGCCGCGGGCAGCGTCATGGTCGCAAAGGCAACCGAACCCACCAGCTGCACCACGCCGAGCACCGTGGTGAGCGCGTTCCTATATTTGTACGCGTTGTACAGGATGACGGCGCACAGGATGACATCGATGACGGAGCTGATGATCGAGAGCACATGCGAGGTGCCGGGGGCAACCTCAAAGCTCTGCGGACCCGTGCCAAAAAACATAACGGCGACTACAACTGTCACCGCCATAATCATGCCGGAACCTATGAGCCCCACCGCATCGCGGGCGCGGTCACCGCGCGCGAGCAGCATGCCCAGCGCCGGCACCAGCGGAAACAGGGTAAGGAAATACAGTAGCGTCATACCATCACTCCCCCATGCAAAAACGCTGCAATTGTTTAACGTTATAGCTCAATTGAGGAGTGGCGGCGGCGGGTTTTCGGTCAACTGGGGAGTTTTAGGCGTACGGGGTAAGGAGTCTGTCCGCATTGGAGTAGAGGGGTGACGCTCCCTTACCGCAGCGGCAGGCGCGCGGGCCACTGTGCGCGGTTTATTGGCCACGTTGGAAGATGTCCCGATAGGCTCGCGGCAGTCCGAAAAGTTGGCGCGGCAAAAAATGCGCCCCTGTGGGCGCACCATCCCGTTCGCTATTCCTCCTTTTTAACGCGCGGCTTGCGACCGCGCGGCTTATCGACCAGCGCGGACTCGCCGCTCTCGCGATACTGGCGGCACCAAGCCTTGACTGAAGACTCGCTGGGAATCCCATACTTGATCATGGTCTCGCGAACCGTCAGGCCGTTTTCCAGACGGTCCTTAACCACGGCGAGCTTTACTTCGTACGAATAGGTGTGATGACGAGCGCCCGCGTTGAGCACGGCATCGGCACCGCCCACGTCATATGCGCGGGCCCACTGACGAGCCGTGGCCTGGGGAATGCCAAGCTTTGCGGCGAGGGCGCGGTGACCAACCCCCTCTTGGAGGATCTCGACGGCGCGCTGCCTAACCTCGGGCGCATGCGTGCGAGTCCTTGTTGCTTCCGACATACCTGCCACTTCTTAGCCTTAACCGTTAATCTGCCTTCTTACGTGCATGTTAGATAGTAGCATTTTGCTGTTTGCACGTAGCAGTTAATTGAAAATCGCAACGGTGGCATCTGGGCATTTGGCATCAATTTACGACATTTCTTTATCGATTATTTACGCTGGTAGCTAGCTCGCAGCCAATCGTCATTCGCCTGCCAACAAAATTGGCATCTCTTTATGTCCTTTGGTATAGAGGATATAATTATTAACCCCTCCCCTAATAATTTTGAGCGGTCTGCAAGGCAGTAGACGTCCTCACTCCTCATGATTAGCGCGCATTGCCATCCACTGGAGCAAAACAAGAAGGGCGGGACCTGCTGCGCTTGCAGACCCCGCCCCGGTTGACACCCGATGGGACGCAGTCGGGCGAGGTGGATCCGTGCTACCGCCCCGCCCCGCTGCGATGTTAACTACAGCTCGTTGGCCGCGTGATACGCCGTGCGAATGGCGCTCGCGATGTCGGCGGTGCGCTCGCCCGAGCAGTCGCCCACGCAGGTCACGGGCACCGTCACGCCGTCCAGGTCAAACGCGTTGGCCTTGGAGCCCACGGCCATCACCACGTAATCGCAGGCAATCTTCACCGGCTCCTCGGCGCCGTCCTCGGTGGTGCGAACGGCCTCCACGCCCTCGTCGGTAATGGCGGTCAGGCGGGTCTTCACGTGCTGCTCCACGTTATGCTCGGCAAAGTCGCTCATAATCAGCGGCAGAATGGTCTCGGACTCGCCCGCGGCAATCTTGTCGAGCATCTCCACGATCGCCACCTCGCAGCCATGCTGCAGCAGGTACTCGGCAGTCTCGGTGCCCACCAGGCCACCGCCAATGACGGTGACGCGGCCCGTAAGCTCCACCTTGCCGGCCAGCACGTCCCAGCTCGAGACGACCTTCTCCGAGTCGGCACCCGGAACGGGGATGACCACGTCGTGCGCGCCCACGGCCACAATCGCGGCGTCGGCGGCGTTGAGGTCCTCAGCGGTAGCGGCATGGTTGAGCTCAACCTTCACGCCCAGGCCAGGCAGAATCTTCTCGTAGTACTCGACCGAGCGCATGATCTCGTCCTTGCGCGGAGGCGCGGCCGCCAGCACAATCTGGCCGCCCAGATGATCGCTCGCCTCGTAGACGGTCACGTCGTAGCCGCGCTTGGCCGCCACGCGCGCGGCCTCCAGGCCGGCAATACCGCCGCCCACCACGGCGATCTTCTTGTCGCCCTCGCCCGGCTTGATGGCGATGGTCGCCTCGTCGCCGTTCTCGGCATTGAGCACGCACGAGATGTACTTGCGGTTTTGAATCGCGTCGACACAGCCCTTATTGCAGTTGAGGCACTCGCGAATGGGCTCGCCCGTGGCGGCCTTCAGCGCAATGTCGGGGTCGCACATGAGCGAGCGGCCATAGGCGACGATGTCGGCAGAGCCATCCTCCAGGATCTTCTCGCCGGCCTCGACCGAGACCACGCGGCCGACGGTTGCCACCGGCACGGAGACCAGGGCCTTGACGCGCTCGGCCACGGGCAGCGTCCAGTTGTAGGGCATGGCGCCCATGGGCGGAATGGTGTCGCCCATGTTGCCGGTGTGATTTGCCTGTGCAACCTGGATCATGTCGATGCCCGCGCTCTCGAGCAGCTTGGCAAACTCGCAGGCCTCGTCGGGCTGCAGGCCGCCCTTACCGCGCGGCGTGCCGTCGGGGTTCTCCATGATCACGGGGAGCTTGTACTCCACCATCAGCTGCGGCGCGGCTTCCTTAATGGCAGCGACGACCTCGAGCGCATAGCGAACGCGGTTCTCGAACGAGCCACCGTACTCGTCGGTGCGCTTGTTGAGGATGGCCGAGCACAGCGAACCCACCAGGCGGTCGCCGTGGACCTCGATGGCGTCGATTCCGGCCTGCTGCGCGCGAGCGGCCGAGGCAGCGATAGCCTCCTTGATCTGGGTGAGCTGCTCTACGCTCGCCTCGTTCACGAAGTGCTGCATGTCGTGGTGCAGCTTGGCATAGGCCTGTTTGCGGATCTCGTTGGACTCGGCCATCTTGGCGGCAAAGGTCTCCTCGTCGCCGGCAGCCTTGGCCTCCTGCGCGGCCTTGGCGGCAGCCATGGAACCCATGACCATGCGGCCGACACCGGGCACGTCGTACTCGGGGTGGAACAGCTGCAGCGCAATCTTGGCGCCGTGCTTGTGGACGGCGTCGGCCAGTGCCTTAAACGTGGGGATCTGGGCGTCGGTCGCCAGCTTGGGCGTGGGGCTCGCGGTCATGACGGGAGCGACGTCGCCGATGACGATGTAGCTCACGCCGCCACGGGCCAGGCGCTCGTAAAAAGCCAGGCTGCGCTCGCCAATGGAGCCGTCACGCTCCTCGTAGCCGGTGGTCAGCGGCGGAAACATAATGCGGTTCTTGAGCTCAAGGGGGCCAACCGTAATGGGCTGGAGCAGCTTGGATGCAGGTGCGGTCATGGACATTCCTCTCTTGTAGACGCGGCGGCGATGGTGCCGCGTAGTTGTCTAGAGGATATGGCATGAGAGCACGGCGGCACAACGAAAATCGGCGAATATCAGGTGACGGCAGGTGGATGGGGCGGGGCGGCCCGTCGGTTTGTCTCAATCTGTAACAGTTACGCGGTAAAACTGGGTCTTACTGTTACAGATCGAGACAAACCAAACCCGCCTGCTAGAAAATCTCAATCTATAACAACAACTCGGCAAAATCCGTCCCTCGTGTTACAGATTTAGACAAACACGACCCAACCCACCGGTATATCTCGACCTGTAACACCTAGCCGCCCAAATCGGGTCTAGATGTTACAGATCGAGATTTTGTTTGAGAGGCCGAGAATTGGACCGAAAACACGGTCCCGAAATAACAAAAAAGCTCGCCGGCTAGGCCGACGAGCTGCAAGTTCTTGGTCGCGGGGGCAGGATTTGAACCTACGACCTCCGGGCACCCTTTTCAAATTCTAGTTTCCCGAGGTCACACGCTGTATCATCCCAGCTCAAACCCTATTTTTCGACCAAAACAGTGTCACTCGGTATCACGAAAAATCACGGAAAATCACGCTCATACATATTACCATACAGATTACCTCGAACCCCTAGGTCGTACGGAGCATGTCCACCAAAACGGAGACGTTGGTCGTATCCGTATAGTAGCTGCGATTCACCTCGGGGCTGTGCCCGAAATACGCCGAGCGAATCAAATCGGGAACGCCTCTCTGCATCCACTCGGTGTTGAGGGTCGCGCGCCAGACATGGGTCGAGACCTTATCGAGAAGGGGTATGTCCAAGGTGTCTGCCAACTCGTGATAGAGCTTCTTAATGGCATGCTGCGCGTTGTTGATGTCCCACGCGCTGCCAGGAGCCGCGGGGGCGGGGAACAGCAGCGCGCCTGGTTCGGCCCCCGCTCTTTCCAGCCGCGCCCTCATGCGCTCGGCAACGCGCTCGTCAAGGATGGGGATGGTACGCCCACGATGGGTCTTTGACACCTCGGTCGTCACGGTGACACTAAGCAAGCCGTCCTTGTCCTCAACGTTCGCGCGGCTGAGCAGTCTCGCCTCGTTGATGCGAAGCCCCGTCACTGCCTGCAGCAGCGTGATCTCAACGACAGCGCGGCGCAGATTGCGCACATCCTCAACGGTATAGCGCCCTCTTTTCGGCGGATTTACATCATTGGGGTCAATCGCAAGCAGGTATTCGAGCACGCGCCCGCGCTCCTCCGGCGTGAGCGCCTGTCCGCCCGGAGCCTTGTTTGTCATGCGGCACTCAGGCAGGCGCGGCCTGAAGCTCTTGAGGGGGTTGTGGGCGATTGCCTCGTCGCGTACCAAAGGCTCAAGAACATATTTGCTCACCGTCTTTTGGCAATGCTTGGCGGTAGAGGTGCCGTGGCGCCTTGCCATCCCCTCCAAGATGCCTTCGAGGTTGCGCGGGCGAACCGCGTCCGCGATGCGAAAGCCCCCAAACGCCTCCGCCGCGAGATTGAGCACGTGGCAGTATTTATCCCGTGTTCGGGGTCGCAAGATGGAATCATCGGTGCGCTCGATTCCGGGGATTACCTCTTTGCGGATATAGTCGCGCATGCTCGACGAGCCCTTCCAAGGAGTGCTGCCCCCGCCTGTTGCGAGAATTTCCTCAGCTTGGGCATGAGCGCGGCGGCGCAGCTCGCCTTTGGTGCACTTCCCCTTGGTCGTCTTCTTGATGAGACGCCCGTTCAGCAAGCGCATGCTCCACTGCATGCGATAGCCACCGTCGGGCGTCGGCGTAATCTTTGCGCGGTCAATGCTTGTCTCTCCAAGCTCAAGGGCGACGTGGGACATGTTTCACCTCCCTTCCTTTGCGTCGCCTATCGGCGAGCATCTCCGCTCGCCTTTACCTGATGTTCGACAATCCAGTCCTGCACGTCGCTCACGCGATACATCACAGGGGAGCGCTTCTTGCCCAGGCGAATGTACGCAGGCCCTCGGCCCTTGCAGCGCCAGTTCGCGAGCGTGCGAGAGCTGATGCCCAGCACGAATGCGGCCTCTTTTGAGTCGATGAGAAAAATGGAATCGGTTTCGTTTGTAGCCATGACTGCCTCCTGGCAACAGGCACAGCCGCAATAGCGGCGTGCATCCTGGCCAGAAGGCGCTCCCATCGGATGCGATACGCACATCCGCGCTTCCTGACATGCGGGAATCGGCGAAACCCAATTCGCGCGTCCCGCGAGCCGACCTGCAGCGGTCTTTTGGCCTTGCCCAGCCCGAGCAGGGGTTTGGTGCATCGGACATGGCGTGGGGAGGCTCTGTTTCCCCGAGGCAGCCTCTTAAGGCGTCATGGGAGACGCCACCTGCATCCAGTGGTTAGCGCTCCGAGAAGACGGAAGCGCCAGAGCACGAGGCCTCAAACGGCCTGATGACATCTTACCCCGCTGTGCCATTCTTGCCAAACGGGGAAAATGTCGCTTGATTTTAGGCACATCGCCCGGGAAGACCGATGCTGAGGGCAACGAGAGAGACGCGCCCGTTTTCACGCCGCGTTTTTCGGAAAACAGTTCCATAAAGTCACCATAAGCGGCAGGGCAAGCCCCGCACTTGCAACGCACGCTCGCACGCTCCTCATCCCGTCGTTGCATGATCGGGGCGACGCCGTTGCGGCCTCGCGGCAGTCTTGCGGCAGGGCTTTTCAGGCCCGAACTGCCATCCCAAACCCCCGCCCGCAGGCTCGCAACGCGGGACTGGCAACCCTGGCAGCCCCTCCCGCCACCGCAAAACGGGTAGCGGTGGAAGAAGACGTACACGAAAAGGCAGGGGACGGTCTTACCTGTGTCCATGTACTATTTAGGCTGCCAGGACTGCCAGCGCCCTCTCAGCCCCCATCGCCTCAGAAGGAAGGGCGGCAGGAAGTCGCCGCGCCGACCCCTGCCGCGCACCTGCCAAACCTGCCGTGCGCCACCTTCTCCGCCGCGGCGTCCTCACTTCACGAAAACAGCACACCGACTTTCCGCTCATTTATGAACAGAAAGCCCTTCTACCTGCGCTTTTGCAGATAACGAGGTCTTCTCAGTCACCGAATGTCACGGTAAAACATTCTAAAAACACCGCGAAAGATTCGGAGGAGAAGCCATGGGACAGACGTATAACGAGCTTATAAGAACCGTGACCGAAGACTATCTTGGGGGCATCGACATGGACAGCATCCCGTCCCCAGAAACCATTGAGAATGAGCTGCTCCAAGCCACCAACAACGCCATTGAGAGGTACAACCTCGGTCCTCGTGACGAAAATGCCCCAATCGGCGCAAAACTGAAGGACGCCTACCCCGACCAGAAGCCGCCGGGAGAGCGCCTCAAGAAGCTCAGGGAGCTTCTGCCCCTCCAGATTGCGCTTGCCATCAAGTGGCTCCACCACGCCAAGCTCATCTGCTGGGCGGCAGACGAGGGGGACGGAAACTACGACGTGGGCGTGTACCAGTCGGAGGGGGACGCCAAGGGCGTCTACGACACCAGAAGCGACAACCTCACGCGGCTTATCCGCCGCTATGACGCAACGATCAGCAAACGCAACGTCGATGAGGTCGTTGCGATCTTGCGCGCGGTGTGCGAGGTGGTGTCCCCCTGCACCAAACCCGACCTCGTCGCCGTGAACAACGGCCTGTACGACTATGGCAACAAGATTCTCATGGACTTCGACCCCGAGCTGGTGTTCACCTCCAAAATCGGGACGGACTTCGTGGAAGACGCCCCCAATCCCGTCATCCGCAACAACGAGGACGGCACCGACTGGGACGTGGTGACGTGGATGGACGAGCTTTCCGACGACCCCAAGGTCGTGGAGCTTCTTTGGCAGGTTCTCGGTGCGGTCGTGCGCCCCAACGTCGACTGGAACAAGAGCGCGTGGCTGTACTCGACCCTCGGCAACAACGGCAAGGGGACGTTTTGCACCCTCGCCCGCAACCTCTGCGGCAAGGGGGCGTGGGCGTCCATCCCCATCAAGGCGTTCGGGGACGACTTCAAGCTCGAATCCCTCACGCGCGTCTCCGCCATCATCACCGACGAGAACGACACGGGCACCTACCTGGACGATGCGGCGGCGCTCAAGTCCATCATCACGGGAGACCCGTTCTTGATGAACCGCAAGTTCAAAGACCCGCGCTCGGTGAAGTTCCGAGGCTTCATGATTCAGTGCATCAACTCGCTGCCGAAGCTTCGCGACAAGTCGGAGTCTCTGTACCGCCGCCTTCTGGTGATTCCCTTCGAGAAGCGCTTCGAGGGCTGCGAGCGCAAGTACATCAAGGGCGACTACCTGAACCGACCCGAAGTCCTCGAATACGTGCTCCACCGCATCCTCGCAAAGACCGATTACTACGAGCTTGACGCCCCCGAGGCGACGTGCAGGCTCCTTGCCGAGTATCGCGAGGTGAACGACCCCGTGCGCCAGTTCCTCGACGACATCCTGCCGCAAGTCACTTGGGATTTGCTCCCCTGGCAGTTCCTCCACGACCTGTACCGTCACTGGTCGCGGCGCAACAACCCCTCGGGAAGGGTTCAGTCCAAGCAGGTCTTCGTCAAGGAGGTCAAGGCGCTCCTGCCCCAGCACGGCATCGGATGGAGCTCCACCCAAAACCCCGTCCGCGCCCCCTCAAAGATGGGCTGGCCCGAACCGCTCATCTTGGAGTACGAAGTGACCGAGTGGATGAACAGAGCCTATTGCGGGTCCGACACCGACCGCCGGTGCATGCCCGCCAGCATCAAGGAGCGATACGAGGGGCTGGTGCGAGACGTCCCGCAAGGCGAGCCGTAAGCCAACCCGCAGCCCGCTGAACCTCATGATGCAGGCCGCCGCGAAAGCGAAGCGATCTGCCCCGCACCGCAGGGGTAGTCGCTTCGATCACGGCGGCATCCACTGTCTCGATAGGGACGGACGGCTTTTCGCCTCCGTCCCTTTTCATGTGGCGCTCCGCCGGCACCCAAGCCCGCTGGCGTACGTCCTGAGACGGCATCTGCGAGCGCCTTGCGCTCGCAGCGTTTGCGACCCTAAGGTCGCATCGAGGGGGACTGTCGGCTATGCCGACCGCAGCGCACGCTGCGTCAGTCCCCCTTATGCCCTTTTGCCTTTTTTGCCCCCGAAGCGTATAGCGGAGGGAGCCAAGGCGATTTCTCCTGATATATGGCGTGAAACGCCGTAGAAAACAAGGCGTGTTTCAGGGGTTGAATTTGTCGAAAATTGCGACAGTTGTAGAAAGCGCTTCGGCAAGCCCCATAAACGGGGCAATCTTCTCGGAGTTTTTCTACAAGTCCAGGCGTAAAGTGACGACGTGTAGAAAGTGCGTCTTGAGTGTCCGCGAAGCAAAAAAATAAAGGGCGCAGCGATTGTTTCGCTGCGCCCTTCGGCGTCTTTTCAGTCGTAGATTGTCGGAGCGGGCACGAGCTGCCAAGCCGTGCCTAGATGATTTACCCCAAGGACGTACAGGTCAAGCTCCTCGTCGTAGAACACCGGCTCGCCCGTGTGCCCCATGACAAACGACGGGTCCTGTATGATGTACCACTGGAAAATCTCCTCCCATGGCGCCCAGTCCCCACTTACAAGCTCAAGCGGGCGTTTTGCCATCTCGTTTGCGAGCACCATGTTCCCGCACGTCTCGGCGAGGTCGGCGTAGGTCTTGATGCCGTAGTCACTCATCGCTTTTCCCCTCCGCTTCCCGCTCCTCGATTCGCTTGAGACATTCAGCCACGCAGTAGCGCATGGTGCGCAGGGCCTCGCAGTCGATGCTCTCCGCGAGCATGTCCCCGTCGAGGACGACCTCGCCCAGAGCGTTCACGAACCGCCACTCCATCACGTTGTCGATGCGCTTGAGCACGTCCTTCAGGGTGCCGCTGTCGCGCATAGGGGCGTTGCCGTCCACCTTCGCCATGCGCTCAAGCTCCTTGGCCTTCGCCGAGCAGATGCGGGCGGTGCGCCTGAGCACCTGCGCCCTCCACATGGCCTCCTCCTGGGGGCTGCTGGGTTCAAGACGCTCCCTGTCCATCGTGTACCTCCTTATCTCCGTTTCAGAGGCACCCGACGCCGCAGGCGTCTTTCA
>OLPL01000503.1_pt1 | contig 29196 bp, 18 predicted proteins | sample 1673211 | NCBI WGS metagenome assembly OLPL01 (sample SAMEA3136766, study PRJEB25190) | human gut metagenome | reverse complement strand
TCCCGGCCTTCTGATCCGTAGTCAGACGCTCTATCCAGCTGAGCTAATCGCACATCTTATTTTGTTGTTCTGCTGTGTCGCTCACAACATAAAAGATTATATAACGATGTTCGTAAAATGTCAACACTATTTTTAAAATTTTTTAAAAAATTTTACAGCATTTAATAATACAAAAATAAAATGCAAAAAACAATCAAAGATATCTACGACTATTCTTCTATAATCTGTATTTCAAGATAATCAAAATCAATCTCATCGACAAAGTTGTCTTGATAAAATCTTGCTTTAGCATGTCGTTTGAATTCAGCAATTGTTGAGTCGAGCCAGAGTGGCTTACTTAGATCAAATTCATAACAAATCTCATCAAGTGCATGAAAAATCTTGTGTGTACGTGTGTCGTCACTGTCATTTTCTATTGTAATATCACGCATCAGGTGCGTGTCAGTATAAATCTTAAACCAAATACGCATATTATTCTCCCAAAAGTCTTCTCTGACGATTGCACTCATACATGAGCAAAGTGGCTGATATTGCGGCATTAAGCGACTCCACAGCTCCCTCCATAGGGATGCGGATATATGTGTCCGCCATGTCAGCTATCTCATCTGATAATCCATTGCCCTCATTTCCTATCATAAAGCCACAGGCTCCGGTGTAGTCCGGTCTGTCATAAGAGCACTTACCCTTTAAATGAGCTGCGTAGAGAGAAACTCCATTTGACTTTGCATACTCTATAGTCTCCGGAAGGTCATCTGTAATGTAAAACGGCACACGGTAGAGTGAGCCCATGGTTGAGCGCACAGTCTTTGGATTAAAAATGTCCACTGTTGTACGATTCATTATAATGCCGCTTACACCTGCGCCCTCACCGGTACGGATCATAGTGCCTAAGTTTCCCGGATCCTGTATACTCTCAAGCACAAGAAGCTCTGTCTTGTCGCCCTTAAAAAGTTCATCTATCTCATAGTGCGGCATCTTTACTATAGCGAGCACACCCTGCGGAGTCTGCGTGTCAGACATGCTCTTAAACACCGAGTCACTCACTATTTCTGTTTTGTCAAGGAAACGCTTCTTCTCTTCCTTAAACCTGTCATCATTAAAAAATGACTCAGACATATATACGGCACTTACCCAGTCATATGGCGCCTCAAAGCTCATCTTTGGACCCTCAACCACGAATACGCCCTGCTTTTTCCGCTCCTTTGCCTTGCTTAAAAGAGCCTGCACATTTTTTATGCTTTTGTTTGATGCACTTGTAATCATTTTCTTCTCTTTCTATATTGATGATATGAGGGTCAAAAAGTATTTTGCCCCTCATTTATGATTAACATTCGTCTTTCTCCGAATGCATAAATGCCCCTGCACCGGCACATGCACGCAATTACCTGCATTTGATGTGCCGGATACAAGGGCATTCATATTTATCGTAACTATATTAGATACTAAACCAGAGATTTAGAGATATCGTACATGTACTCGTCTACACTCTTCTTCATAGCAAGTGCCTCGTCGATATCGAAATCTACGAAATTGCCATCCTTGTGGGCAATAACTCTGTTTGACTTGCCCTCGCAGAGTAAATCAACTGCCATAGCGCCCATGATTGTAGCATATACACGGTCCTTACATGAAGGGCTTCCACCTCTTTGCATATGTCCAAGGATAGTTGCTCGAGTCTCGATGCCTGTAGCAGCCTCGATTTCCTTAGCCATCTCCTGTGAATGTCCTACGCCCTCAGCATTGATGATGATGTAATGCTGCTTGCCGAGCTCTCTTGCATGAGCTACTCTCTCGATGAGTGCCTCAAGGTTGTTGTCATACTTCTCAGGAAGTAATACTTCCTCAGCGCCGTTTGCAAGACCACACCATAATGCAATGTATCCTGCTCCACGTCCCATAACCTCAATGATTGAGCATCTCTCGTGTGATGTAGATGTATCACGTACCTTGTCAATAGCCTCCATAGCTGTGTTGCAGGCTGTATCAAAACCGATTGTGTAATCTGTACATGCGATATCAAGGTCGATTGTGCCCGGAAGACCGATTGTATTGATGCCAAGTGCAGCAAGCTTCTGCGCACCCTGGAAAGATCCGTCACCACCGATAACTACGATAGCATCGATACCATGCTTCTTACAGATTTCAGCACCCTTCTGCTGTCCCTCTGCTGTAACGAACTCCTTACATCTGGCTGTCTGTAAGATTGTACCACCGCGTGAGATTGTGTCTGAAACGCTCTTTGAATCCATATCCACGATTTCTTCATTTAACAGACCTGCGTATCCTCTCTTGATTCCTTTAACCTTCTTGCCCTTTGAGAGAGCCTGACGAACAACGGCACGAATTGCTGCGTTCATTCCCGGTGCGTCACCACCACTTGTAAGTACACCTATTGTGTTAATCTCTTTTGCCATTGGTATAACCTCCATATGTTAAAAAATTATCATTTATTCTAATCCCAATCTATTGTACTTGTTTTAGCACATTTTTTCAATATTCTTTTCAACAATTTTCGCATTTTCTTTGTCTAAAAATTCCAAAAGCTGCTCCATGAGCTCATTATTTGCATTTACGGAATAATTTCTGCCAAGTTTTTTCATCTGCTTTGTATCTGCGATGTAAATTATGACTTCATCTCCTCCGTCAGATTCACGGATTGTCTCAAGAAGCCTGCTCTCATTTTTCTTATAGTCCTCCATCGTATCAAACCTGAGCCATAGCTGCTTCGGAAGCTCATCAAACGGTATGATTTTCTCGCAGATTATCTTGCCGTTCTGCTCATCCTCGACTGTCGCATGTCCGATAACAAATATTTTAGCATCGTCCTGTAAATATCTCTGGTAGCGCTCGTAATCTCTCGGAAAAATAATTACCTCAACAGTTCCTGTCAGGTCCTCTATCGTGATAAAAGCCATGGCCTGATTGTACTTGGTAAACTTAATCGTCTTTGTAGCTATCATGCCTCCGATTACCACGTGCGCATTGTCCTTTATCTTTACGGCACCGCTCTCCTCTTCAAGCACAAAATCTATCGCATTTGCTGTGATGTTTTTCTTTAGGGCAGCTGCATATTTTTCCAGAGGGTGTCCGCTTAAATAGATGCCAAGCACCTCTTTTTCATAGGCCAGGGCTTCCTCAGCGTCATATTCACCAACATTTGGATACTTAAGCTCAAATGACTGCCTATCCTCATCTGAGACCAGGTCAAACAGGCTCATCTGCCCTGCCATTGTTGACTTTTTGTCATGCTGCACCCTGTCCACAATCGATGCATACACCATTGCCATCTGCTTTCTCGTGCCGTCAAGCGAATCGCAGGCTCCCGCCTTTATCAGATTCTCAATCGCACGCTTGTTGATAAGCTCCTTCTGGCAGGTTCTCTCGATAAAATCTGAGAGTGTGCGGTATCTGCCGCCACTTTCCCGCTCCTCGATTATCTGGTCTATTACCGGCCTGCCTAGAGATTTGATGGCGTACATGCCATATCTGACATGGTCACCCTCTGCGGTAAACTCGCCCTGTCCACAGTTGATATCCGGCGGAAGCACCTTAATACCCATATCACGACAGCTGTAAAGATACTGCGCCGCCTTGGCTGAATTGTCTATAACAGAAGTCATGAGCGCTGCCATAAATTCGACCGGATAGTAATTTTTGAGCCATGCAGTCTGAACACTGATTTTCGCATACGCGGCTGCATGTGATTTGTTGAACGCATACTTAGCAAAATCAACCATCGAATCGTATATGCTGTTGGCAGCCTTTTCATCTATGCCGTTTGCCACACAGCCCTTTATACCGCGCTCCTCGTCTCCGTACACAAAGCTCTGGCGCTCTGCGTCAATGACATACTGCTTCTTCTTACTCATGGCACGGCGGATGTTGTCCGCCTGACCCATTGTATAGCCTGCGAGCTTCTGCACTATCTGCATAACCTGTTCCTGGTATACTATACAGCCGTAGGTCGGCTCTAAAATACTCTCAAGCTCAGGTGTCACATAGCTTATCTCCTTTGGATTGTTCTTGCCCTTTATATAGTTGGGAATGAAATCCATAGGACCCGGACGGTAGAGCGAAATACCGGCTACGATGTCCTCAAAGCTCTGTGGACTGAGTTCCTTCATGAAGCTTTGCATACCGGCAGACTCTAGCTGGAATACCCCTTCCGTCTTTCCTGTTCCGATAAAGTCAAGTGTGCCCTTATCGTTGAAATCAATATGGTCGATATCCACATCAATGCCCCTTGATGCCTTGATATTCTTCACAGAATCCTTTAGCACCGTGAGTGTACGAAGCCCCAGAAAATCCATCTTTAAAAGGCCAAGCTCCTCGAGCTGTACCATGTTGTACTCTGCGGTAGGGCTTCCGTCGTTTGCCCTTCCAAGAGGCACATAATCGCTCGCCACACCCGGATAGATTACCACACCTGCTGCATGCACGGACGTGTGGTTTGGCAGTCCCTCAAGCCTTTTTGCCATATCTATCATTTCATGCACTCTCGCATCACTGTCGTAAATGCCCTTAAACTCCGGGTTCATCTGAAGAGCCTTGTCAATCGTGATATTAAGCTCCTGAGGCACCATCTTTGCAAGCCTGTCAGTCTCTGCATATGGGAAATCCAGCGCCTTTCCGACTGATTTTATGACACCTCTTGCCGCCATCGTACCAAAGGTGACTATCTGTGTTACAGAATCGTGTCCGTACTTCTGTTGAACATACTCTATGGCGCGATATCTCTCCGCATACTCGAAATCCACATCGATATCAGGCATGGAAACTCGCTCAGGGTTAAGAAATCTTTCAAAAAGCAGATTGTATTTAACCGGATCAATATCCGTGATTCCGGTACAATAGCACACCCTGCTTCCCGCCGCCGAGCCTCGTCCCGGGCCTACCCAGCAGTCGTGCGTGCGGCACCAGTTGATATAATCCCACACGATAAGGATATACTCTATAAAGCCCATGGTCTTTATGATACCAAGCTCATAGTCCATATCTGCATGTATCTTTTTAAGCTCCTCATCACTGTACTCGCCACAGCCTATGTATTTCTCCCTAAAGCCCTTCTCGCAAAGCTCTGTAAGGAAAGCTTCGGCACTATCATAGCCCTCTGGCACCTCATACTTTGGAATCTTGTAATTGCCAAACTCAAGCGTCACATTGCATCTGTCGGCAATTTTCTGCGTATTCTCAATAGCCTCTATGGCATATGGGAAAAGCGCTCTCATCTGCTCTTCGCTCTTTACGAAAAACTGTCCGCCATCATAGCGCATCCTGTCCTCGTCAGACACCTTTTTCCCGGTCTGGATGCACAAAAGCACATCATGTGCCTCCGCATCGGACTCGTAGGTGTAGTGCACATCATTAGTACACACTAACCCTATTTCAAGCTCCTTGCTCATCCTAAGAAGCTGCTGATTCACAAGCTTCTGGTCATCAATGCCATGGTCCTGCAGCTCAAGAAAGAAGTTGTCCTTTCCAAAGCAGTCCTGATACTTCCTTGCAATCTCCTTTGCCTCGTCATAAAAGCCTCTGACGATGTATCTGGGGATTTCTCCTGCCAGACAGGCAGACAGGCATATAAGCCCCTCGTGATATCTCTCAAGCGTCTCAAAATCCACTCTCGGCCTGTAATAATAGCCCTCTGTGAACCCTATTGACACTATCTTCATGAGATTGGCATAGCCTGTATTATTTTCAGCAAGCAGAATCAGATGATAATACCTGTCATCACCGTGGCTTGTCTCCCTGTCAAAGCGCGAATTTGGTGCCACATATACCTCGCAGCCTATGACCGGATTGATATCATTTGCCTTTGCCGTCTTGTAAAACTCCACCACACCGTACATATTGCCATGGTCTGTGATTGCGGCAGAGTTCATGCCAAGCTCCTTGACGCGCTTTACATATTCTTTTATCTTGTTTGACCCATCGAGCAGGCTGTACTCGGTATGGGTGTGAAGATGACAAAATGACATTTGGATTCCTCTTTCTTTATTTTTGTATCAGCGCCCGCCCTTTATGGGGTGTGCGGCTATCTCCTTAAAATAAAAGGAGATAAATTTATCAGCTTCCCAGCTCTATGTGTATAAACACCGCAAGCGAATTGGGCTCCTGCATATATGTGATAGTGCCGCCTCTTGCCGTCGGTATGAGATATTTGTAGTCACCCTTCTCAAAAAGACTGTGACATGCAGTATCATAGGTTTCTCTGTCCGAAAACTTGAACGTGATATAGTTAGATGACGTTGTCATGCCCTGTAAGACTTTAAGGTCGTAGGATGTAAAATACAGCCCATTCCTGTAATAATAGTCATCCTCCACTGACGCTTCCTGCGGCAGCATATCCTCATTGTCCAATGTACGTGTAAGCTTTACCACATCAAGCGGCACTCCGAACCAGCTGTATGATATGCCCTTTCCCAGATAATCACCATCACCGTAGGTACAGTCCACTGCACACCACGCACCGTCCAGATATACCATATTCCAGGCGTGGTTTGCATCAGATGTGGTGCCTGTCACAATAAGTGAGCTGATACCGGCCCGGTCACACAGATACTTAAACATCATCGCATAGCCCTGACAGACCGTCCTTCCAAGCACTGCTGAGTACATATCCTGGTTGTGAGGAGAATTTTCCTCATACTCGGCATGCTCTATCACATATTCATAGAAATGCACAGCCTTGTCATAATCCGATGCACCTTCATCGATACCTGCCATACAGGCTGACACATAGCCTGAAATCGTACTTATTGCGTTGTCGATATCAGACTCAGACATATTGTATACAGGCGAAAAAATGATGCTGTTTCTCACAGTATACTGACTCTTTTCTATGTAGAAAAACTGTGGATTGTCCAGCAGCACAAACTGCTGTATACGGCTTACGTTGTCAGTGTCTGTAGTATTTAACGAAATTCCATCCATGCGCTTTTGCATCATCGCATAAATCTGCCTGTAAATAAGCTTGTCATCATCTGACAGCTTCTCGTAGTAGTAGTGATATTCCCCTGTAAATACTGACTCATCGTACTCTGTCTGTTCGCCGTTTAAATAGTCTGTTGTGGTCTGCATCTGCCCCTTTACTGCCCTGTGTATAGCTGTAGGAAAATCAGCTATAGCACCTGTAAACCCTCCTGCCTTTAAGCATTCTGCAGCGAACATAAAGCAACAGGCAGCAAACACAAGTGCCGGTATGATTTTTAAAAGCTTTTTCATCTATTCCCCCATTTTAATCGTTGTCTGTCACTCTGTTAGGTGTGAACAGCAGCCATAGCAAGCCTGCATATCAGATACAGTACAAAAAGATGCACCGGGTAAAAGGCGTAAAAGACATATTTTAGTGAAATGCCTCTTTTTCCATTGTAATAGCGAAGCGGTATAAGCATAAACAGTGCAAAAAACTCTATGGTACCTGAGAAAAGTCCAAGCAGTATGACTGCCACGGCAAATGCAACATCCCGGTTTGAAGAAAGCAGGTACATCATGACAATGCACCCTACACCCGCCGCACCATAATCACAGCAAAGCACAAACTCTGCAATAATCATCATAACAAGCACTACTGATACCATTACTATACACCTGATCAGTGTGACAAAAAACCACTTGACTGCAGAGGATGCCTTTTCTATTTTATCGACCGACTTAAGCCAATCAAGCACTGTGATGGCAAGCAAGCCTAAAAGCAGTGTAAAAAACACATTGTTGCTCTTAAATTCGAGCACTGTATTGTTTATTGCAAGGTCAAACGGTATCTCAGAGATAAGCGCGAATATAAACATCCTCGCAGCATATTTTTCCCTGCTGTGTGTATATTTGAAGCCCTCCACAAGCAGGAAGCAGAAAACAGGAAAGGCCATGCGCCCTATAGAACGCATGACCCAGTAGATATCAATAAGCGTTTGTCCACCTATCCCGTTATTTATCATCTGAAGAATAACCGTTGCCGCAATATGGTCTATAAGCATGGTAAAAATGGCTATAAGCTTAAGCGTGCTTCCACTGATACCAGACTTTGCGATAACTTTTTCCAAAATCCTATACTCCTGCCATATTTACGGTAATTCTGTCAAGATGCCAGATATCGTCCACATATTCCTGGATTGTTCTGTCTGAAGAGAACTTTCCTACATGTGCGATATTGAGCAGTGCACTCTTTCTCCATGCGCTCTTGTTCTTGTAATAATCATTAATCTTCTGCTGTGCATTTGCATATGAGCGGAAGTCTGCGAGGATAAAGTAGCGGTCAGCCACCTGTCCCTGCTGTGGATTGAGCAGTGAGTTGTAAAGCTCCCTGAAAAGCTCATGGTCATTTGGTGAATATGTGCCGTCTACAAGCTGGTTTACTACCTTTCTTAGCTCGGCATCGTTATTATATACATCAACAGGATTGTAGTCATGTCTGTTCTCGTGTGAGATGACCTCATCAGAGCTCATTCCAAAGATAAACATGTTGTCAGCCCCTACCTCATCGAACATCTCGACATTGGCACCATCCATAGTTCCGATAGTGAGCGCTCCATTGAGCATAAACTTCATGTTTCCTGTTCCGGATGCCTCCTTGCTCGCTGTGGAAATCTGCTCGCTGACATCTGCTGCCGCAAAAATAATCTCGGCATTGGATACCTTGTAATCCTCGATAAATACTACCTTGAGCTTGCCGCCAATAGAAGCATCGTTATTTATCACATCAGCCACACTGTTGATGAGCTTTATTGTTTTCTTTGCATTTCTGTAGCCTGCTGCTGCCTTTGCTCCAAAAATGAATGTTCTAGGATAGAAATCCATAGACGGATTTTCCTTAATCTTGTTGTACAGATACATCACATGAAGGATGTTCATGAGCTGTCTCTTGTACTCGTGAAGTCTCTTAACCTGCACATCAAAGATAGAATCCGGATTTACATCAATACCATTGTGCTCCTTGATATACTTTGCTAAACGCACCTTGTTTGCTCTCTTAATCTCAGCAAACTCCTGCTGTGCAACAGGGCTGTCCGCATAAGCCTTGAGCTTTGAAAGCATTGTAAGATCTGTAATCCAGCCGGCTCCTACCTTTTTTGTTGCCCAGTCTGCAAGGAGTGGATTTGCATGGGCTAAGAATCTACGCTGTGTGATTCCGTTTGTCTTGTTATTGAACTTCTCAGGGAACATCTCATAGAAATCATGAAGCTCCTGATTCTTAAGTATCTCTGTGTGAAGCTTTGCAACACCGTTTACAGAATAGCCTGCAACGATAGCCATATTTGCCATCTTGACCTGTCCGTCATAGAGGATAGCCATCTTTCTTACCTTGTCCTCATTGCCAGGATATCTCTCATTAATCTGCATCACAAATCTTCTGTTTATCTCGTCAACAATCTGGTATACACGAGGAAGCAGTCTCTGGAATATCTCAATTGGCCACTTCTCAAGCGCCTCAGCCATGATTGTATGGTTAGTGTAGGCTACACATCTTGTAGTGATATCCCATGCATCATCCCATGACAGATGTTCCTCGTCCACAAGGATTCTCATAAGCTCTGCGACTGCAACTGTAGGGTGAGTATCGTTCATCTGGAAAACGACCTTATTCGGAAGATCTTTTAAATCGCTGTGATGCTTTTTAAACCTTGCAAGTGCACGCTGGATGCTTGCTGATACAAAGAAATACTGCTGCTTTAAGCGAAGCTCCTTGCCCTTTACATGGTTATCGTTTGGATAGAGCACCTCAACAAGGTTTCTTGCAAGATTTTCCTGCTCCACTGCCTTGTCGTAGTCACCCTGGTCAAAGGACTCGAGCGAGAAGCCGTTTTTTGGCTCTGCATCCCATATCATGAGAGAATTGACCACATTGTTGTCATAACCGACTATAGGCATATCATAAGGCACTGCAAGCACCGACTGATAGTCCTTCTGCTCGAAATGAAGCTCTCCGTTTTCATCTGTGCTCTCCTGCACATATCCTCCAAACTTGACCTCATAGCAGTACTCCGGACGACGAAGCTCGAATGGATATCCGTCCTTGAGCCAGTTGTCAGGCACCTCAATCTGGAAGCCGTCTGAAATCTGCTGCTTGAACATACCATATCTGTATCTGATTCCACAGCCGTATGCAGGATATCCAAGTGTGGCAAGTGAATCCATGAAACACGCTGCCAGTCTTCCGAGTCCACCGTTTCCAAGTGCCGGATCAGGCTCCTGGTCCTCAATAGCATTGATATCCACACCAATCTCATTGAGAGCCTCCTTGACCTCCTTGTATGCTGAGAGGTTTATAAGGTTGTTGCCGAGAGCTCTTCCCATCAAAAACTCCATGGACATATAGTAAACAACCTTTGGATCGTCCTTGTCCATCACTCTCTGTGTGGCAATCCACTCATCCATGATGACATCCTTTACGGCCTCTGATACAGCCTGATAAAGTTCCTGCTGTGTGGCATCATCTATAGTCTTACGATATTTATTTTTTAAATTGTCTGATACAGTCTTAATAAACACCTTTTTGCTAAACGTATTATCTCTCATCATATTCCTCCTTATGGCACTAAAAGGGAGCAAATTAATGCTCCCTCTCGTGCAGAGATTATTGTTTTTCAACTGCAAGCTTAACAGCCTCACCATTAATCTTCCAATCCTTTTCATAGCCCTTAAGTTCGCCTGATTTAATTGATACGGCAAGAACCTCGGTCTTGATTTCATCACCAAACTTTTCAAATACATTTGAAAGCTTCTCATCTGCCTCGTATGTCACAGCGATGTGGTCCATAACCTCAAAGCCTGCGTCCTTACGCATTGTCTGGATCTTACTGATGATTTCTCTTACGAAACCTTCCTCGATAAGCTCAGGAGTGAGGTTGGTGTCAAGAACAACGGTTATATTGTTGTCAGACTGTGTCACATAGCCCTCCATCTGAGTCATCTCGATAAGTAAATCCTCTTTAGATAATACAACTTCATCGCTAATGCTGTCAAGCTTGAGAGAGCCGGTGCTGTTAAGCTCCTCCATGGCCTTATGACCATCAAGCTCAGCTAAAACTGCCTTAATCTGGCCAAGGTATTTACCATACTTAGGACCCACTGTTCTAAGCTGTGGCTTGAATTTGTAGGTGGTGTAGTGTGATACATCATCAGTGAACTCAACCTCTTTTACGTTGAGCTCGTCTGCGATGATATCCACATAAAATTCATCCAGTTTTTCCGGAGCCTTTACAAACATTTTTCCGATTGGCTGACGGTTTTTGATATTTGCCTCGTTACGGCATGCACGTCCGAGTACTACAACCTTTAGTACCTCATCCATATCAGCTTCGAGCTTTTTGTCAATCAGCTTCTCATCAACTACAGGATAGTCGCACAGATGAATTGACTCCGGTGCGCTCTTGTCGATAGAGCAGACAAGATTTCTGTAGATATCCTCTGTCATGAAAGGAATCATAGGTGCTGCCGCCTTTGATATGGTGACAAGTGCTGTATAAAGTGTCATGTATGCGTTTATCTTGTCCTGCTCCATGCCCTTTGCCCAGAAACGCTCACGGCTGCGGCGTACATACCAGTTACTCAAGTCGTCTACGAACTCCTGAAGGTACTTTGCCGCCTCCGGAATCTTGTAGTTTGACAGGCACTCATCCACGCCTGCCACTGCTGAGTTGAGCTTTGAAAGAATCCACTTGTCCATTACTGCAAGCTTATCATACTCAAGGCTGTATTTTGTAGCATCAAAATTGTCGATATTTGCATAAAGAACGAAGAATGCGTATGTGTTCCAGAGTGTTCCCATAAACTTACGCTGTCCCTCAAGCACGAGCTTTCCTGAAAACTTCTTTGGAATCCATGGAGCTGATGCTGTGTAGAAATACCATCTGATGGCATCTGCACCGTATGTCTCAAGTGCATCAAACGGATCTACCGCGTTGCCCTTTGACTTGGACATCTTCTGTCCGTTCTCATCCTGTACGTGTCCAAGCACGATGACATTCTCATAAGGGGCCTTGTTGAAAAGGAGTGTAGACTCAGCCATGAGTGAATGGAACCATCCACGTGTCTGGTCAACTGCCTCTGAGATAAACTTGGCCGGGAACTGCTTCTCAAATACTTCCTTGTTCTCGAATGGATAGTGATGCTGTGCAAATGGCATGGCTCCTGAATCAAACCAGCAGTCAAGTACCTCTGGTACACGGTGCATATCCTTGCCACATTCAGGACACTTGATTGTCACAGCGTCGATGTATGGTCTGTGAAGCTCTACCTCTGCTGCCTTTGGATCTCCTGCTTTTTCGGCGAGCTCTGCACGGCTTCCGATACACTCTCTGTGTCCGCATTCACACTCCCAGATATTGAGTGGTGTGCCCCAGTAACGGTTACGTGAGATAGCCCAATCCTGTATATTCTCAAGCCAGTTTCCGAAACGTCCTGAACCGATAGACTCAGGAATCCAGTTTACTGTATTGTTGTTTCTGATAAGGTCATCCTTTACTGCTGTCTCCTTGATGTACCATGACTCTCTTGCATAGTAGATAAGAGGCTTGTCACATCTCCAGCAGTGTGGATACTCATGCTCAAATTTCGGAGCATCGAAGAGCTGCTTTCTGCCGCTTAAGTCCTTTAATACCTCAGGATCTGCATCCTTTACCCACATACCGGCAAACGGAGTCTCGGCTGTAAGCTCTCCCTTGTCGTTTACAAACTGTACAAATGGAAGGTCATAATTTCTTCCGACATTGGCATCATCCTCACCAAATGCAGGAGCGATATGAACGATTCCTGTACCGTCTGACATAGTAACATATGTGTCACATGTCACGAAAAAGCCCTTCTTGCCCTGCTTATCGGCAACCTGCTTAGCGCAGTCATAAAGCGGCTCATACTCCTTGTACTCAAGATCCTTTCCTTTGTATGTCTCAAGCACCTCATATGCCTTCTTGCCTGCTTCTGCGTCCTCTTTTGAAAGAAGCTGTGAGAGCACCTTGTCTGCAAGTGCCTCTGCCATATAATATGTGTAGCCATCAACAGCCTTTACCTTTACATATGTGTCATTAGGGTTCACACAGAGTGCCACGTTGCTTGGAAGTGTCCATGGAGTTGTGGTCCATGCGAGGAAATATGCATCCTCTCCTACTACCTTAAAACGTACTACTGCTGATTTTTCTTTAACTGTCTTGTAGCCCTGTGCCACCTCCTGTGCAGAAAGCGGTGTTCCACAACGAGGACAGTAAGGAACAATCTTGAAGCCCTTGTAAAGAAGTCCCTTATTCCAGATTTCCTTGAGAGCCCACCACTCTGACTCAATGAAATTGTCGTCATATGTGACGTATGGATTGTCCATATCAGCCCAGAAACCTACTGTGTTGGAGAAATCCTCCCACATACCCTTGTATTTCCATACAGACTCTTTACATTTCTTGATGAATGGCTCAAGTCCGTAGTTCTCAATCTGATCCTTGCCGTCAAGGCCGAGAAGCTTCTCCACCTCGATCTCAACAGGAAGTCCGTGTGTATCCCAGCCTGCTTTACGTGGCACATATTTGCCCTTCATGGTCTGGAATCTTGGAATCATATCCTTTATGGTACGTGTCTCAACATGTCCGATGTGAGGCTTTCCGTTTGCTGTAGGAGGTCCATCATAGAATGTGTATGTCTCTCCTTCTTTTCTGTTTTCCATAGATTTTCTGAAGATATTGTTCTCTCTCCAGAACTGCTCTGTCTTCTTCTCGCGTTCAACGAAGTTCATATTGGTGTCAACTTTGTTGTACATGACTATCTCTCCTTATTCTATATTGTTCGTGAACATCCCAACATGCACCTCAAATTCGACTCTTACGAGGCTTCCTTGTGGCTTACTCCACTAGAATTTCCGGTTTATGGAATATTCACAAAAAAGGCACACATTCCTGTAATTAGGAACGCGTGCCTGATACGTCTATACCACCTATTACAATGTACTTAAGGGAAATACCCTTGCATACCCGCCCCTGTAACGTAGGGAATACGTCAGAACCTACTCTCGCAACACTGTATGGCGATTTTAGCCTGCGGCTCAGAAGTGATTTTCAAAACGGCTCTACTCATACCGGCTCTCACCTGCCCCGGCTCTCTTTGACTTTCCTGCCATCTCTACTGTCTTCGTCACTGCCTTTTACTAACTGTGTTTAAGTATATAACTGAAAAGCCACTGTTGTCAAGATGTAATTGATTCTGTAATAATTTGATAATAATTAACTCTAATAAATGCCATCATACTCAAAATTCTGATAATCAAAATCGTCATAATCAAAAGAATCATAATCATAATCGTAATCCTCATAGGAATCGTCATCATTATAATACTCATAGCCCTCATCAAAGCCCTTCATGAACTCCTTTTCAAAATCTGTGCTTACGTTTGAGCCTGCTATAACCCAGAATATGATGCTGACTATAACTGAGATAGCTGCTGTTGCTATACCAACTATACCAAACACCTTGTTGTTGCCCTTTATGATATGTATAATACCAAAAATGATAGCAAGCAGAGCTGTCACATAATTGATGCATGTACAAAACAGTACAATAGATGCGATTCCAAGTACCAGAGAAGCTATACCAAAGCCATTGCTGTTCTTTGGCGGCTGGTTGTATGGATTAGCTCCATACTGTGGCTGATTGTAGGCTGTCTGTCCGTATGCAGTCTGATTGTAGCCACCCTGTCCGTTTGGCTGCTGGCCATACTGCGTCTGTCCGTAAGCTGACTGATTAAATGAGCCCTGAGCATATGTGTTCTGGTTGTATGTACCCTGGGCATTTGGATTCTGATTGTATGTACCCTGATTTGCATAACCATATGCACTGCCCGGATTATTGACATATCCGTCTGTGCTGCCTGTCTGGTCTGATGACTGTCCATATGCATATGCATTCCCACTTTCCTGCTGGGATACAGACTGATTATATGTGTCTGTCGGCTGATTGTACGTGTCCTGCGGCTGGCTGTATGTGTCTGAGCCATTTGCTGTTTCTGAAGACTGACCGAATACACCTGTATTGTCCGGTGTGCCTGACGACCGGTTGTCATTGTTCATATAATTGTTATCGTCCATAACTTCCTCCATATATCCTATTGTTTATGTAGCCATTGTGTTATCGTGTTAGAAATATTTTATCATATATTACAATAATGTAAATATTTTTATCATAAAAATATGTAAAAATGGCAGGAGCAAATGCGCTCCTGCCGTAAAAAACATATTACTGCTCTTAGAAATCAAATTTCTGACTAAGCTCTTCCTCATTCTCCTCAACAGAGTTTTTGAGGTCATCCGCAAGCATATAGATATTTTCCAGTACCTTCTTGCACTTTGCCATGCTCTCGACTGTGGTATCAGCCATTCGAAGTCCCTCCGTTGAAGAAGCTGCAACCTCTTCTCCTGTAGCTGAAAGGTGTGTGATATTGTCTGATATGACTGTTGTTGAATCAAGAATCTTTTTGATACTCTCCTCAGCCACATTGATATCCTTCATCAACAGCTCAACGGCCTCTCCCATGGCATTAAACTTGTCTCTTGTATCGTCGATAAGCTCATTCTGCTTCTCTACCGATGATACTGAGTTCTCGATACTCTCGTTGGCACGCCTTGTGTCCTCATTGAGCTTGTTTATAATCTCTGTAATATTGGCTGATGCATCCTTTGTCTGCTCTGAGAGCTGTCTGATTTCATCTGCTACTACCGCAAAGCCCTTTCCTGCTTCACCTGCCCTGGCCGCCTCAATTGAAGCATTGAGAGCAAGCAGATTTGTCTGGTTAGAAATATTGATAATCGACTCAACAAAGCTCTTTACTTCCTCTACCTTAGCTGTAAGACTCTGGATAACTGACACTGTAACATTGCTTGCCTCTGCCACGTTGTGTGCCTGCTCCTTGAGTTCTTCCACAACATCAGCTCCCTGCTTTACGGTCTCATCAGTCTGGCGTGAGGCATCTATCATAGCCTTGATTCCACTTTCTGCATTGTCTGTATTTCCCTGAATATCAACACACATAGCTGCCTGCTTCTGGATAGCCTCCGCAGTGCTCTCTGTGCTGTCTGCTATCTCCTGGATTGAACTATGGCTCACCGCAACAGACTCATCGAGATCATTTAACATGGTCATAGCCTCGTCAAAGTGCTTTGAAATATTCTCCGCAACCATTACCATCTTCTTATTGCTGTCCACCTGTGCCATAGCAGATTCTTTGATTTCTTCCATATTTTCATCGAAGAAATGGGTAAGAAGAATCGTGATGCTGTCTGACGCATATCCCACAAGTACAAGTACAAAAACTGCTATCACATCATTCTGAAGAACTGTACCCCCTATTCCAAGCTGCATTACAAGCCTGATGACGCTGGATATGATTATTACTGCGTTCATCACCATCATCATCTTTATATCCAGATATATCATCGCTGCAATAACAAGCGGCAGGGCATATGTCCATGTACCGATTGTTGAATTGATCAGTGCGATAATAAAATATCCTGCTGTCATGGCGCTTACAAGTATAAGCGCACCTGTTCTGCTGTCTCTTTTTGTAATAAATGCAATTACAGCTATTACTATTACTGCTATTGCCGCAACAAGCTGTATACTTATCCTGGTAATATCAGCATCTTTTGTCCCAACTGCTGCAAATAACGTAAATGCTATATATGCAAATACTATGATTACCGCCAGGAATACACGTTTGTTGGCTCTGTTATACTGTTGACTATTCATAAAATCCCCCTTCTTTTGTTTGAGTTTTTAGAGTAGCTTTATTATACAACATTTTTTTATAATAATCCACTACTATTTAGTGCCAACGTACCATTTTTCTCATTTTGCTCCTGATTTGAAGAAAATTCTCCTTTCAAATAAACATTTACACAAAAACACCCGGCAGTTATCCTGCCGGGCATTCTGTAAAAAAATATTTATTCTTTAACTCCACCAAGTGTAAGTCCTGTAACAAAGTATTTCTGTAAAAACGGGTAAATACATATGATCGGAAGCATTGTTACAATTGTTGCTGCGGCACGAACTGAGGTAGGTGTAACTGCGCCTACAGCATTTTTCAATGTTTCTGCTGATCCTCCCTGATTTGTTACAGCTGAAAGAAGCTTCATAAGCTCATACTGTAATGTAGTAAGCTTTGTACTCATACGGTTATAAAGCATTGCATCAAACCATGAGTTCCACTGTCCTACTGCTACGAATAAAGCTACTGTCGCATATACCGGTTTGCAGAGAGGGGAATAAATCTTCAGAAAAATGGTGGTATATCCTGCACCGTCAAGCTGCGCTGATTCCTCTAAGCTGTCAGGGATTCCATTCATATAGGTCCTGATAACGAGCATGTTAAACGCACTGACCATTCCAGGGACTACATAAACCCAAAAACTATTGGTAAGCCCAAGTCCCTTGTACAGGAGGAAGACAGGGATTAATCCACCATTGACATACATTGTGATAACCCAAAACAGGGATAAACCTCTTTTGAACAAAAATCTTTTTCTGCTGATTATAAAAGCAAGGATTGCATTTGCCACCAGTGCTAAGACTGTTCCAATTATTGTTCTGGCAACAGTAATATATGCTCCTGTTATAAGATTATCTTTTTGTAAAACCGTTATATAATTCTTCCAGGTAAACTTTCTTGGTAAGAGGTAAATTCCACCTCTTAATGCATCTGTACCATCATTAAGCGATATCGCAAGTGTATTAAGCACCGGATAAAGCGTTATGATCACAAACAGTACCATAATGATGCCATTTACAATTGGAAATATACTTATCTTCTTTTTCTTTTTGCTCTTTACAGAGCCTGCTGTTATATCTGCCATCGTACAAGACCTCCTTAAAACAACTGCTCTTCACCATTATGTTTGGCAATTCTATTTGCAATAAATATAAGAATTATACTTACCACACTCTTGAATATACCTGCTGCGGTACCTATTGCATAATCTCCCTGGCTTATGCCCCATTTAAGTACATAAATATCAATAGTCTGTGATACATCCTGTACCAGGCCGTTTCCTAAGAGATACTGTATCTCAAATCCTGCATTTAAAACATTACCTACATTCATAAGAAGAAGGATTATAATAGTTGGTTTGATTCCCGGCAGTGTTACATACTTGATCTTTGCCCAGCGTCCCGCTCCATCAATAGATGCTGCTTCGTAAAGTGAAGGATCTATTGATGTAATGGCTGCAAGATATATGATTGCATTCCATCCTGTTTCTTTCCATACATTGGCAAATGCCACTATCGGCCAGAAATATCCCGGATGTGCGAAAAAGTTTATCGGTTGGTCTATAATATGCATATTTACAAGGAACTCATTTACAATACCTGTTCCTGAAAGCATATCGTGTAAAATACCTGTTACAATGATCCATGAAAGGAAATGTGGAAGATATGATATAGTCTGTACTACTTTCTTTCCACCCTTTGATGCAATCTCATTCAGTAAGATTGCAAATACAATGGCTGTGACAAAAGTTACAACCAGATTGATAACACCCATTGCAAGTGTATTTCTTATAACACGGATAAATGTCATATCCGAGAACAGCATCTTGAATTTGTCCAATCCAACAAATGCAGAATGGAATATACCAAGTCTTGGTTTGTAATCCTGAAATGCCATTGCCCAGCCAGCGAGTGGTAGATAATAGAATACAACTCCATATGCCACCATTATTGCTGCCCAGAACAGCAGCACTTTCTGACGTTTGACTTCTTTCCATGTAATTTTTGTTCTAGGTTCTCTGACCTTCTCTTTTTTGTTTTTTCTCGTTAATGACATGACACCACTCCTTAAAGGCAGCAGGCAGATAAAACGCTATTATATCTGCCTGCCTTAAATTTCATTTAAGCTTTATTTGAATTTAGCAGCCTGCTCTAATCTTGTATCAAGCTCGGTCTGTAATTCACCCAGGAAATCCTGTGGATTGCATGCATTGTATTCATCCATGTATGTATTCCATTCACTGTCAAAGTCTTTTGCCATAACAACCTTTGGAAGAGCCTTATGCTTAAGTTCGCCAATCTTTGTCCAGGCTACTCCACCAGGAGTGCTTGTGTTAAAGTTGTTAGAGAATGACCACATCGGATACCAGTCTCCAGGTGCATCGTTTGTTCCAAGCATTTCAACGTATGTCTTAACACCATAGGCATCGAAAGCCTCTTGTACATCACTGTTAAGACCATCATAGAACTCTCTTGCCTGTCCATCAGGTTTGTTGGCATTGATTCCATCATCACTTGTTCCACTGTACTGTGGGAAGTATGAGTATGAGCAAAAATGAGAGGCCTTGTATGCTGTATCAGAAGCCTTCTTTCTCTCATCTGCTGTTTTGTAAAACTCACCATTCTCATCTACTTCATAGTCAGTACCCTTGACACCCCAGAATCTGAGATTGTGGATATCCTGATCAAGAAGATCATTTACAAACTTCATGGCCGCATCTACATCATCACAGGATGTTGTAACAGCAAGACCTGTTGACTCGTTGAAAGCGCCGCCTGCATTGTGCCACTGATTGTCACGGCCGTCGATTGTTACAGGTACCGGAATGTAATCGCATCCCTGCTCATCAAGACCTGCCTGTTTAATTGCATCACCTGCTGTGTATGCAAAATCCCACCACTGGTCAATCATTCCAAGTACACGTCCTGTAGAAAGCTTAGAGATATATTCATCATATGTCTGTGTGAATGACTCAGGATCTACAATTCCCTTCTGATACTCTTCATTGAGCTTCTTGAAATATTTAACTGCTGTATCAGATGTATTATAGTCAAGTATTTTCTTTGTATCAGGATCTACCATACATGATCCATCGTTTGGATATCCGTCAAGGAACTGTGGTGCATTCTCAAGGCAGAAATATCTCCAGTCATCACAAAGGATTGTATATGGAATATTTTCTGTTCCATCAGCCATTTTTGGATTTGCTTCATTATATTTCTCGATGAGGTCAAAATACTTATCCAATGTATCAATCTTCGGATAGCCAGCCCATTTAAGTACTCTTGCCTGGATCCAAAATGCCTCGTCATTGTGTGCGCAGACTTTCTCGTCTCCCTTTATGCAGCTAAACTGTGGTATCCAATAGATATGTCCGTCATCCTGACGAAGTTTTTCCCACTCAAGATCTGTGAAAAGCTTTTTGATGTTTGGATATTTCTCGATGTAGTCATCCAGTGGAACAAGTGCGCCTGCATCATATAACTGCATCTGTCCGCTTGCACCTTCAATGAAATCAGGATACTCGCCACCTGCGATCATTGTTCCGATTGCCTCATCTGCTGTCTGTCCGGTAAGCCAGGTTTCATTTACCCTTACACCTGTCTTTTCCTCGATGATCTTCTGGATTTCATTATCATCATTCATTTCAGATCCCGGTACAGCAAAGAATGCATCAAACTCTTTCGCGCTTCCAGTTTCAGTGCCACCTTTTTTGCCACTATCATTGCCACATCCGGCAAACAGTGTTGCTGCCATGGTAGTCACAAGCAGCATGCTTACAATTTTTTTTCTTCTCATATTGTAATGTCCTCCCTTTTGATAACTTAATTTTATACTTTTTAAGTTTTCAAACAATCGGAGTAACTATAGTCAAAAACAGGGTAAACTATAGTTTCTAGAAAAAACTATAATTTACCCTGTTTTGCAGTAATATATTTTATTCTCCACTTTGCATCTGGCGTCTGAAGCGCGCCGGTGTGCAGCCTTTTATCTGTATAAACCTGTTCACAAAATAATCCATATCATGATATCCGACTTCCTCTGCTATCTGTATTATCTTCTTATCAGTCCTAAGCAGAAGCTCTGCCGCCCGTTCCATCCTGTAATTGTTCAGATAATCCTTAAAGGACTGTCCGTATTTTTTTCTGAAAAGCTGCCCTAAGTATGCACTGTTTACATAATACTTCTCACTCAGGCTCTTAAGCGTGATGTTCGTGGCATAATTGTCTCTTACTTCCTTTTCTACCATGCCGATCACACCTCTTGACACATTTTTTCTAAGCTGCGACAGATAATCACCATACTCACAGCAAAATCTTGTCATATGTGCACGGCTTCCCCTCTCAATACCGGTCTTAAAGCTGCTCTCACTTATGAGTCGCAAAATCTCCTGCTGATTTACATTATCATCCTGCTCACTTGCCAGGTGTATGAACTGAAACAACAGATAATTGATATTTAAGTTCATGCTTTCCCCATTCATACCCATGCTGGACATCTCATCATAAAATGTGGCAACTGCATTTCTTATCTCAACATGGTTGTTCTGTTCCACTGTCCTAAGCAGCTTATCCAGACTATCTTTACAAAGCACTATTCCGTCTGCCGATATCTTTACTTCATCCTCATAGTAATATATGCTCTTTACTATGCGAAAGCCCTGAAACGACCTGAGCATACATGCATTGCCGTATGATCTGGCTATCTTTGATATATCTGATACTTTTCTTCCGACCAGCATAACTATATTCTTTTGTGTATTATCACATATATACCTTCTCAGATCCTCCAGATATTTTCTCTCGTTTTTTGCGGCTTCCTCTGCCATATAATCTGAGAATATAAAGCCTATGTCATACACTTTTTCATTTACCGATACATCAAATACACAATGTGCCGAATCAGCCCCCAGAAAAGCAACACAGCTTTCGTACATCTTGCGCTGTAAGCTTCTCATATCACTATCGAGTATCTCATCACCTGCCGGAAGCTGCTCCATCTGTATCTCAACATACCTTGCTCCACCCTCACACCTCATATTTTCTTTTACATAGTTCAGGTTTACTTCATCATATTTGCCCTGTATCAGAAATATCAGGTGTCTTGCAAGGTATGCCTGTTTCATCTTTTTGTTATCTTCGTTGATCTGGTTTTTCTCGTTTTTGAGCACAAGAACCTTGCTTAGTACCTTAAGCAGCATCTCCTTGTCCACCGGCTTTAGTATGTAATCCGTACAGTCATTCTGCATGGCCTGCTGCGCATAGCTAAAATCTGCATAACCGCTTAATATCACAAAATACACATCTGATTTTTTATCTTTTCTCAAAGTCTCAAGTAGCTCAAGTCCTGTCATCTCCGGCATCCTTATATCGGCTATGACCAGATCCACATTCTCATTTTCCAGAAACTGCAGGGCTTCCTTTCCATTTGAAGCCGTTCCTGCTATCTCAAATTCTTCATTTTCCCAATCAATGAGCACCTTAAGCCCCTGTATTATGAAAGGCTCATCATCCACCAATAATACTTTAAGCATTTTAAATCTCCCTATAAATATGTTTCCGGTATTTTTATCATCACAGTCGTACCGCAGCCTTCCTCACTGTCCACATCAAATACTGCTTTAGATTCCGTTACCATTTTGATACGCAGGCAGGCATTTATCACACCCACTCTGCCACCGGTCTTTAACATATCGATATCTGCATTTTTCATGTTACTTTTCATTTTTTCAAGAGCATCCGGATCAATTCCGCTGCCTGTATCCTCAACCTCTATATGCATGAACCCGGCTTTTTTGAATATACGCACAAATATCCAGCCCGGAGCAGCTTTACTTTCTATGCCATGCACACAGGCATTTTCAACAAAAGTTACAAGCGTAAGTTTTGGCACCTGACATTCCATGCAGTCTGCTTCTATATCTATGTTATAGTTCAGCCACTCGCCAAACCGGTATTTCTGCAATGCCAGATAGGCTTTTACAAATTCACATTCCTTTGCAACGGTTACAGCATCATTTCCCCACTCCACATACTGTCTTTGCATGATGGCGAGTTTTTCGACCATATCAGCTGTCTCATTTTCCTTTTTCAGCAGACTGTGCATTCGTATGCTCTCAAGCGCATTAAACAGAAAGTGCGGATTTATCTGGCTGTGTAGTGCAAGAAGCTCTGCATTTTTCTGACTTACAAGCATCTCCTGCTCTTTTAGCTTATTCTTATATACAGTCTGGATCAAGTCATTTGTGCGGCTTACCATCCTGTTGTAATTTTTTATCATGCTGCCGATCTCATCTTTACTCTCCCTTTCAGTCATAGATACAAGCTTTTCGCTGTCAACTGACTTAAATACCTTTGAAAGCTGTAATATCCTGCTCGTAAAGGAATGGTTAAAGATACTGAACAGACAAAGTGGAAAGAATACATTTATAAGCATCAGAAAAACAATAATCGGTGCATTGTGCATAAGCATGCTCCATATATTACTGCGTGTCTTAAACACATATATATCAAGATCACAGCCATACAAAGAGAGCTTCTGCCTGTATACGGAGTCGCTTATTTTCCCAATCGCCTCCAATGTCTTAAATGGTTTGTTGACTCCACTGTAGGCCCCATTTGACAGCACTATGTCATCTCCATGGCAGATAAGCACTTCATTATCATAATTCATATTCTTAAAAGTACGCATCATGCTGCCATAATTAAACTCTATCTTGAGTACCTTTTCGATATCAGATGAGTAAAAATCCAGCTTTTTCATATAAATCATATGTCTTTCATCTGACAATCCGGCTACGCCTTTTTCATATACAAAAAAGAGTCCTCCCCCTTCCTTCTGCTCCAGAAGTCTGTAAGAATCCGTATTTCTTACAGCAGACATATCATTTACTTTTCCGCCATTTACTATTGTAGGATTGTCAGCATACAGGAAAAATACTATATTGCTCATTCCAAGTGTGTTTTCAAAAAGTGTATCCTGAAAGAAGCTCTGATACTCTGATACATACTCAGCAGAGCTTGTGTATTCCTTTGATATAAAATCGTCTATGCGCTTGCTGGTGTAGATACTCTTAGCTGCCTCTCCTGCGTTATTGACCATGCTGTTCAGATTATATCCCACAGCACTTGCTATGCTCGACATTTCATGTCTGCTGCTTTCTTTTTCAGCATTTTCTACGATGGAAAGCACCACTGCATCAGTCACTATGAGCGGCAGCATGACACAAAGTACATAAAATATGTAGAATTTTTTTCTGAGTGAATAATCATCAAGCTTTCTCTCAATGGCATTCCATATTGATCTTCTCATAAACAATTCCTCTGAAATCACTTAAAGGAGCCGACATATGTCCGCTCCTAAAGTCTGTTTTAACTTGTCATTAATTATAGAATAACATATTTATTATTAATAATCTACCCCTGTTTTCTCTCCACATCTTGTGATATCAATGCGCTCTGTCCGCTTGCCTGTGAGCTTTGTGCTTCTGTCATCAGGCTGCTGTCCTCCTGCGGATATCTCATAAATTCCCGGCACAGCTACACAGCTTCCATCCTCTTCTATCACAGCAAAGTCCCTTGGCGAAAGAGTCAGCTTTACTTTCTTAGTCTCATATGGCTCAAGCTTTACAACCTCAATCCCCTTTAGCTGATATCCCGGCTCATACTCTGCAGCATCAACGTGCCTGATATAGAGCTGAACTATCTCATTTACAGTATATCTGCTGTCATTTGTCACATTTACAAACACCTCAACAGGTTCGTTTACATCACTTTCTGCTTTATCCACTGACATTCCATCATAGTTTGTCTCACCATAATGCAGTCCATATCCAAATGGATATAACACATTCTCATTTGTATAGCGGTATGTCCTGTGAGCCATTGAATAATCCGTAAACTCCGGGAGATTTTCGGTGCCCTGATAAAATGTAACCGGCAGTTTTCCACTCGGACTATACTCTCCGAATATAGCTTCCGCAACAGCCTTTCCGCCTCTGGCTCCCGGATACCAGCTGTCTATAATGGCATCCACATGCTCTTCTGCCCAGGAAAGATCTATCGCACTTCCTGCTGACAGCACAAGTATTACCGGCTTTCCTACTGCTGCAACAGCCTCTAAAAGTTCCTCCTGAAGTCCCGGAAGCATAAGCCCCAGCTTGTCACCGCTTGCATATTCATTTCCGGCATCACCCTCTTCACCTTCTATAGTTGCATCAAGTCCAAGACACATTACGACCACATCTGACTGTTCTGCCATGATGAGGGCTTCCTTAAATCTGTCCTTTTCCTCTGCAAGTCCCTGTACTTTGTCCTTGTACAGATGGCAGCCCTCTGCATAAAGCACTCTTGTATCCTCTCCAAGATATTGCTGCAATCCCTCAAGTGGAGTGATATATCTTGATGAGGTACCATAATAATTTCCTATAAGCGCATCCCTGGAGTTGGCATTTGGTCCGATGACCGCAATAGTTTTAACATTTTTTCTGTCGAGAGGCAGGAAATTGTCCTTATTCTTTAAAAGTACAAGACTTCTTCTGGCAGCCTCCACAGAAAGCTCCACATGCTCCTTACATTCTACAACCTCATACGATATGTCCTCATATGGCGATGGATAATCCTTCATCATGCCCAGACGGATACGCACCTCCATCAGCCTTTCTACTGCTGCCGTGATTGCCTCGTCTGAAACCAGTCCCTTGTCATAAGCATCCTTAAGATGTAAAAATGCACTTCCACAGTTCAAGTCACAGCCGTTGTTTACAGCCATAGCAGCCGATTCCTCAACTGTATCCGTCACATGATGGTGTTCGTGGAAATCAAGTATTGCCCAGCAGTCTGACACCACATGACCTTCAAATCCAAACTCGTCACGCAGTATATCCTTAAGCAGTGTCCTGCTTCCGCAGGCAGGTTCTCCATTTACCCTGTTGTAAGCCCCCATGACAGCCTCAACCTTTGCATCCTTTACACATCGCTTGAAGGCATACAAATATGTATCATACATATCATGCTTTGATGCTTTCGCATCAAACTCATGTCTTATGGCTTCCGGACCGCTGTGTACCGCAAAATGCTTTGCACAAGCTGCCGATTTTAAGTGATCCGGATCATCTCCCTGCAATCCCCTTATATATGCGCAGCCAAGCTTACCTGTCAGGTACGGATCTTCCCCGTATGTCTCATGTCCCCTGCCCCATCTTGGATCTCTGAATATATTTACATTAGGTGCCCAGAAGGTAAGTCCCTTGTATATTCCGTGATCACCCTTTTTTGAAAATTCATTGAACTTTCCACGACCCTCCGTTGATACAACATCTCCGATCTTTTCTATCAGGTCAGTATCAAAAGTTGCCGCAAGACCTATCGCCTGAGGAAATACTGTAGCAACACCGGCTCTTGCTACTCCATGAAGAGCCTCATTCCACCAGTTGTATTCCGGTATCCCCAGTCTTTCTATAGCCGGTGACTCATACAGCATCTGACTTATCTTCTCATCTATTGTCATCTGCGATACAAGTTTTTTTGCATATTCCATAGTTTTTTTACTCATAGTGACTTCTCCTTTAATTTATATAATGATTTTACCAGATTCATGCAGTATTTTCTTTCTACTTGTTGCCCCACAATGTCCAAAAATTGCTATTTGTGCTATAATAACTATATTCACGCAAATGCGCATAAATATCAGCCGTATGGAGACAAGTATATATGATCGAAAATCTGAATGGAATACATGAGACAGTAAAATATAAAGAAAACAGCAATGTAAAGCTTTTTATAAATGTTGAAGTAGAAGATTATCCCATTCACTGGCATACTCCCATGGAGATTATCATGCCGCTTGAAGGCAGCTATACAGTGCAGATTGGGGATGATTTGGTACATCTTAATGAGAGTGATATTATCTTTATAGCTTCCGGTGTAAAACACAGGCTTATCGCACCTGACACCGGAAAAAGGCTTATCCTGCAGATTGAGTGGTCTGCTGTCTCAAAAATAAAGGAATTAAATTCCATACTTACCCTTATAGCACCTGCTATAACGCTAACCCCGGAAACTTCCGGTAATATCCACAGCAATATCCGTAAACTGCTGCTTGATATTGCAGATGAATACCAGACCGACTCATTTCTATCAGAAGCCGTGATCTACTCCAAAATGCTTGAAGTACTTGTCCTTATTGGAAGACATCATACTGCCAGCAGTTGTCATTTTAATGTCGGCAGACACAAGCAGCAGGAATATCTGGAGCGTTTTCTGTATATCTGTGAGTATATCGATACACATTGCACTGAGGACATAACACTTGATGAAATCGCAAAAATAGCCGGATTCAGTAAATATCACTTTACCCGGCTATTTAAACAGTTTACCAATAATACCTTTTACAAATACTTAAATCAGAAAAGAATAGAGCTTGCCCTGACCTTTCTGGCTGATCCCAATATATCAGTCACCGAGGCTGCAATGCAGTCAGGCTTTGCAAATCCATCCACTTTCATAAGGGTGTTCAAAGCTGAAAAGGGCTGCACCCCGACTGAATTCCGCAAAATGTTTACTGGGTGAGCATTATGTATGAAAAATCTGCATAGTTATCACTATTGCTGCCATTTGAGGATGCATACATACCGACCGTACAGCCCACAAAGCCACCTGCTTCTTCTGTGGTATATGGCAGCAGACTTATTTTTTCTGCGACTTTTACGCTCTTTTCGGCCGTACCTATCCATATAGATGCTTCCTGTTCCTTACAGATCATACATATATTCCACAGTGGATTTTTTTCTGTAATGCTGTACTCCATAATATCTGCCACTGCTATCTTTTTGTCAGTTCCCTTAATATGTGTAGTCACCACAAATACCAGCCTTCCGGCTTCCGTTGTTATCTCAGCGCGAAGATGATTCTCATTGTTCTGGAAAAGTACAAGTCCTGCCGTCTCATTATCCGACTGTGGGATAAAACGCACTGCTGTCTTTACCGAAAACTCATAGCCCTTCTGTCTTAGTCCAAGAAATGCGCTTGTGCCAAGATCAGTGATCTGCTCTTTGTTTGTGTACAGTCTCAGTACTCCCGGATTTTCCTTAAGGGAGTAAAAAGACTCGTTGCGTTTTCCTATTCCAACCAGCCTCTTATCAAGCTCGGCTTCGCAGAAAGTTATAAAATCATTTTCTGATATCTCATCTATAAATCTGCACTCTTCAAGCGGTATATCTACCGTATCCTCAAGATGTCCTATTCCTGGTGCTATTACCGGCCATTCGTTTTCCCATATTGTTTTTGCAATAAAGGTCTCCCTGCCCATGCTGCTGTGCTTTTTGCATGGTCTTGACGCAAGCATGACCACATACCAGTTTCCATTTATATCATCCACCAGATCACCATGTCCTGCATAGATGACCGGATAATCCATTCCCAGATTTCTGTGTGTAAATATCGGATTTCTCGGACATCCTTCAAACCATTTAAAAAGCTCCGTGCTTCTTGCTATCGTTATACTGTGCTCCGGTCCAGTGCCGCCCTCTGCATGCATCAGATAATAATATCCGTTTATCTTGTAGATATGTGGTCCTTCCGGCCATATACAGCCCTTTACAGCACCTTTCCATATGGCCATGCTCCTGCCCTTAAGCTTCATGGTTCCAAGATCAAGCTCCTGTATCCATATCTCCCAGTCTCCATTGTAGCGTACTCCTTCAGGGTTTGGGCGTGTGCCACAGTAATAACATCTGCCGTCATCATCAAAGAAAAGGCTTGGGTCTATTCCGACTGCTTCTTCTCCCAAATAATACGGATCAGACCACGGTCCTGCCGGATCCTGCGCTGTCACTATAAAATTGCCGCCATGCGATACATTGGTCGTTATCATATAAAAAGTTCCTTCATGATATCTTATGGTCGGTGCAAAAATACCTCTCGATATTTCTTCATTCTCCACGCATAGCTGCGATGGTCTGTCTAGTATATTGCCAATCTGCTCCCAATGAGCCAGATCCCGGCTATGAAATATGGGAACACCCGGTGCATACACAAAGCTTGATGTCACCAGATAATAGTCTTCCCCGACTCTGCATATTGATGGATCAGGATAAAAACCTGAAAGTATTGGATTTTTTGCTGTTACCATGTCTCTTACCTCTCATTTCCTATAATACATATCCAAAGCCCAGTATCGTAAACTGCTTGTCTCTGTCTTCCTCTGCAATTTCAATCCTTACAACATGATTTTCACTGGTCTTATTGTTAAATATTATTACCGCATTGCAGTGCTGCCAATTATTGATATGTGGATCAGCCGTAAAATGATATTCTCCGTCCACATATACCTTCGCCTTTCCCACGTTTACCTCTCCCGAATCCTTAAATACAAGGAGAAGTGCCCTGCACTCCATCTCAATCTCGAAATACACTTTTTCCCTGTTTAATGTATTTTTTGTGCCATCATACATCCAG
>OLPL01000483.1_pt1 | contig 29624 bp, 17 predicted proteins | sample 1673211 | NCBI WGS metagenome assembly OLPL01 (sample SAMEA3136766, study PRJEB25190) | human gut metagenome | reverse complement strand
GCAAAACCATTGTCCACCGGACAATGTGCGCCCTGCCGGAGGCTATATCAGCTGGAAGATGACTCCCACCACTGATACCAGCTTGTTTCTCACCACCTATAGAGGTGTGAGTCATCTTCCAGCTGATATATAATTTCTCTTGCTTTAAATATCATAAAAATGAATATTAAAAAACAGCATGCAGAAATTCGAAAGATTTTCTAAAGATTCTACAATTGAATTTCTCGCTTTAACGTACTATACTGTTTTTATATATTTCGATTGCTATGAGGTTCGTCTGTTTTCATAATCTCATTGCTATCATACCTATAAAAATAATATGAGGTGAATTTATGCATAAAGAATTCTTAATGGGTAATGCCGCCATCGCGCTCGGCGCTGTAGCTGCCGGTGTAAATGTGGTCGCAGGTTACCCTGGAACACCTTCTACCGAGGTTCTTGAGACGGTCGCAAAATACCGCCCGGATGATGTCTATGTAGAATGGTCTGTCAATGAAAAAGCCGCTATGGAACTGGCCGCCGGCGCTGCTTACGCCGGAGCGCGTTCTCTCGTCACTATGAAGCAGGTCGGTTTAAATGTTGCATCTGATCCACTTATGAGTTTGGAATATGTTGGAGTCAAAGGTGGCATGGTCATTCTCGTTGCCGATGATCCGGGACCGATTTCTTCCCAGACCGAGCAGGATACAAGACATTTTTCCAGATTTTCCAAGCTCCCTTGTTTCGACCCTTCTTCCGCCCAGGAAGCCTATGAGATGATTCAGGAAGCATTTGAATACTCCGAAAAATATAAAACACCGGTATTCCTCCGTCCGACCACAAGAGTCTGTCATGGCTATGCAACCATCGATATCAAGGATAAATCCGAATACTACCACAACAAACCGGAAGGCTTTATCAAGGATTCCAAGCGCTGGGTCATTTTCCCGAAACTGTCTTTTATGAATCATCAGAAAATTGAAGCCAGGAACAAAGAGCTTTCCGATGTTTTTTCTTCTTATGAAAAGAACAAACTGATTCCGGCTTGTGACAAATATGCCGACTCAAAAAAAGGGATTGCTTCCGGAGGAATCAGCTATACATACGCTATGGAGACATTAAAAAAGACTGGTATGGTACGCCATCTGAAAGTCTCTACACCGCACCCGTTTCCTGAGAAACTGGCAGTCGAGTTCTTAACCGGACTGGACGAAGTGCTCTGTCTGGAAGAATTAGATCCAGTCATCGAACGTGAATTAATTTATATTTGCGGGAAATATCATTTAAATACGAAGATCATTGGCAAGCTGAGCGGTGATACTGCCTGTGCCGGAGAAAATACACGAGACAGCGTCTCTAATTATATCCATACATTTCTTGGATTAGACACGTCAAAAGCACAGGAACTTCCAGAGCCTCCGGCTCTGCCTGTACGTCCTCCGGTTCTGTGTGCCGGCTGTCCGCACCGGGCTTCTTTCTACGCAGTCAAAACTGCCATGAAAGGTAAGAAAACGATTTTCTGCGGTGACATCGGCTGTTATACACTTGGAAATGCCATGCCTCTTGACATGGTCGATACTTGTCTGTGCATGGGCGCCGGACTCAATATTGCACAGGGCGTAGAAAAAGTAGAACCCGATACCACCTGCTTTGCATTCGTGGGCGATTCTACATTTTTCGCCTCCGCGATCACCGGCGTAGTAAATGCAGTCTACAATCAAGCAAATATGGTACTCGTTGTTCTCGACAACTCTACAACTGCCATGACCGGCCACCAGCCACACCCTGGCACCGGACGGACCGTCATGGGAGAAATTGTCCAGAAAATCAATATTGAACAGGTACTGCGAGGAATTGGTGTCACCGAGATTGAGACCATCAATCCTCTGGAACTGGAAGCTTCTGTTTCTTGTGTTAAACGCATGGCAGAAAAATCCGGCGTAAGAGCAATCATTTTCAAAGCTCCTTGTATTGCCGTTACCAAGCCAAAAGCTCCACTTCATGTTGATCAGGATTCCTGTATCGGCTGCAAAAAATGTATCCGTGATCTGGGCTGTCCGACGATTGTGATGAATGATGGAAAAATCTGCATTGACGCTTCTATGTGTACCGGCTGTCATCTTTGCAGCCAGGTGTGCCCGGTCTGTGCAATTGCAGGAGGTGACGATCATGAATAATATCGTAAATAATACAACTACAGCAAATGTTATAAACACTTCCGATATCGCAACAAACAGAAATATTGTTCTGTGTGGTGTCGGCGGTCAGGGAACTGTCCTCGCCTCCAAGCTCCTTGCAGCAGCAGCTATGAGCAAAGACATTCCTGTCATGAGTGCTGAAACCATAGGTATGGCACAACGTGGCGGCAGCGTTTTCAGTCATTTGCGTATGGGAAAAAATCTATATTCCCCAATGATCAAAACCGGAACTGCCGATCTTATTATTGGCTTTGAACCTGGAGAGACGGTACGAATGCTGCCTTACCTGAAAGAACATGGGCAGGTTGTCGTCAGTACCCACGCGATCAAACCAGTTACCGCAACACTAAGCGGCTCTTCCTACGACGCGCCTCCGATGATCGATTATCTGAAGAAACATATAGAAAATCTGACTCTTATCGATGCAGATACTATCTGCCGGGAAATCGGTTCTCAGAAAGTATTGAACATGGTACTTTTAGGTGCAGCTATCCGCACCGGAGTTTTAAATTTTTCCCTTGAGGAAATAGAAGAAGTAATGAAAAAGACCTTGCCGGAGAAATTCCATGAAATGAATTTAAAAGCACTACGTTACGCATAAATTATATAACATAGAAAGGATTTATCACTATGCAGATTTCATCAAATCAAATTGCACAAGTTAACCAGCAGATTCAGGCTTTATTAAATGCCAATAATTTCTATGGAAAAAAATTAAAAGAAGCTGGCGTATCCAGCATTCAGTCCGCAGAAGATTTCGAAAATCTTCCATTTTCTGAAAAGAATGATTTAAGAAACGCTTACCCACTTGGACTTATGACTGCTCCTGAAGAAAAAATTGTTCGAATCCACTCTTCTTCCGGAACTACCGGGCTTCCGGTCATTATTCCATATACAGCAAAAGATGTGGATGACTGGGCAATCATGTTCAAGCGTTGCTACGAAATGGCAGGCATGACGAACATGGATCGTATTCAGATCACACCGGGATATGGACTGTGGACTGCCGGAATCGGTTTTCAGGCCGGTGCTGAAAAACTGGGCGCTATGGTCGTTCCTATGGGACCCGGGAACACAGACAAACAGCTTCAGATGATGATGGATATGAAGACAACTGTTCTTGGCTCCACTTCTTCCTACGCACTTCTTCTGGCAGAGGAAATTGAGAAACGTGGAATTAAAGATAAGATTCACTTAAAAAAGGGAATCATTGGCTCCGAGCGTTGGGGCGAAAAAATGAGAAACCGCATCAAGAGAGAGCTTGGAATTGAGATTTACGATATCTACGGTCTGACTGAGATTTACGGTCCAGGAATCGGAATCAGCTGCTCACACGACTGTGGTATGCATTACTGGGACGATTACATTTACATTGAAATCATTGATCCGGTAACTGGAAAAGTCCTGCCGGACGGAGAACTTGGCGAAATCGTCATCACGACTCTTGTAAAAGAAGGTGCACCTCTGATCCGTTACCGTACTCATGACCTGTCACGTATCATTCCGGGAGAATGCCCTTGTGGAAGCAAATTCCCACGTCTTGATACAATCATGGGACGTACTGATGACATGATGAAGATTAAAGGTGTCAATGTATTCCCAAGTCAGATTGAGGAGATTCTGAAAGAATTTTCTGAAGTTTCCAGCGAATATCAGATTCGTATCTCACATCTGGACGGAAAAGATACCATGCGTATCTATGTTGAGACAAATGGAACAGTAGACTTCCAGGATCTGAGCAAACGAATTGCTTCCGTAGTTAAGAGCCGCATCGGATTCACACCACTTGTAAAAGTCGTTGAAATCGGACTGCTTCCGAGAAGTGAGAAGAAGACGAAACGTGTGATTGATGAGAGATATGAGTAAATGTAATTTTATGCAATAAATTGCCGGCTGCTAGGTTCACTGTCAGAAACGGTTCAATGAAACACCCTCATAGCCAAGAAAATTTACGAATCCTCTTGGCTATGAGGGTGTTGTTTTTTATTCATGTAACTCCAACGGCAAACCATCTGGATCAAAGAAAAATGTCATCTTCTTTTGGGTGTAGCTGTCCAATCGAATCGGTTCGCATCCTATCCCCATCTGTTCCAGTTCTGCTACAGTGGCTTCCACATCCTCCACCCGGAATGCTAGATGCCGCAGTCCGCAGGCTTCCGGTCGATTCACGCGCTTAGGCGGGTTCGGCTCTGCGAAGATCTCCAGTTCAATCGCATCAGCACCCTCACCAACACGCAAATCCAGTTTCCAGTCATTCCGTTCTTTACGGAAGTTTTCTCGTACAATCGCAAATCCCAGCTTATTCACATAGAAGTCTTTCGATTTCTCATAATCTGAAACGATGATTGCCACATGATGAATCGCTGCTAATTTCATATTCTAGGTTTCACCTTTCCTTATATGTACCATACTTGCCGAATCGTTGCTGCCACCAGTTCCAAAAACACAGCCACGCTGCCAACCACCTGCGGAATCATAAAAATCACAAATCCTCCGATCAGCATTTGAAGTGCTTCCATCCCCTGCGACTGCTTCATCAGGAATGAAAGCACTGCCGTTGCGAACAGCACACTGCCCAGCAGATAGAATATCCATGCTGAACAACAATAAAGGAACGTCACGAACCATTTCAGTAGCCATACTACGACGAGTAGCGGCAGGGTCAATAAGGTCAATATCAGTTTTGCCAGCTTTCGGGTTATACTCATTTCGTCCTTCTCCTTCCGGTTGGTCTGTTGCCCATATTATAACATACTCTTTGATGTTGTATCATGGGCAACTTCGCCTTTTTGAAATTCATTCTGTGTGTAATGCTCTCACGGCATCCTGTATACTCTGCTCATATTTAAACCGTACTACGATACGCCCACCCTCATGCACATAAACATTTTCAATGAAGGCTGACACCATGCTTGCCGTAAGTCTCGTGCCGTGCAGAAAATTTTCTGCCTGTTCTGCTGCTGCCCGCACCGTCCCTGGAACAACGCTCTTGACAGATTCTTCCGCTTTGAATTGTTCGATTTTGTCCTGCACTTCTGCAATCTTCCTATCGCATTCCAGTTTTTTGCTCTTATAATTGTCCAGGGAGAGCGTTCCTGCCGCGTACTCCTCATACATCCGCATCTTCTCACCTTTCAGATTTTTCAGTTCCTGCTCCATCAAAGTTTTTCGGCGGCTTGCCTTTCTACTGGCTTCTTTTAAGCTCTGTTCTTCCTTTTTAATATCACTATAGAGTGAGTCCAATAGAGAAAGTTCTTTTTTTAATGCCTGAAACACTGCATTTTCAATATCACTGGCCTGATATATTTCCGATGAACATTGGGTCTGACCGATAAGTTCCATTCCCTCTCTGCACCAGAATATGGGAGAAGCCTGTTTGTAATCATATCCCATAGCTCGTCTGCAATTGCCGCATCGAATTTTTCCTTTGAGTGGGAAATCCACGCTGCCCATCACCACTTTATGGCTGCTACTTCTTATGACAAACTGCGCTTTTTCAAATTCTTCCCGGCTGACGATAGCTTCATGGGTTCCTTCCGTAATGTATTGTTGCCCTTTTGGAACAACGCGAATGATTTTCTTGCCGGAAATCAACCTTTGACTTTTTCCAAGAACCATCGCTCCGGTGTACACATACGCCGTGAGAATCTTCCAGACGCGAGTGCTGTCCCAAAGTATCACAGGGGCAATCGTGTAAGTCGTTTCTTTTCCATACGCCTTATGCTCCCGGTTATAAACGCTCGGCACAGGAGCATTTTCATCATTCAACGCCATTGCTATTTCTCGCGTCCCCAGTCCCAGAATCGCAAGGTCAAAAATACGACGGACAATTTTCGCCGCTAGTGGGTCAATGATATATGATCCTTTTCGATTCGGGTCAAACTGATAACCAAACGGTGCAGAAGATGCTGTGGAAATACCTTTGCGCCACTTTACTCGATTAGCCGTCCGAAGTTTCTTTCCTGCATCCCGGCAGTACATGGTGTTTACCAGGTTGCTGACAACTAAATCCATCCCCAGGGTTGCACCATTATAATTGCTGCTGTCATAGTTGTCATTGATGGAGATGAGCCGGACACCCAGTAGTGGAAAAATCTGCTCCATGTATTCGCCCACACCAATGTAATCACGTCCAAAACGAGAAAGGTCTTTTACGATAATGGTATCAATCTCGCCACTGCGCACACCATCCATCATCTTCTGAAAGCCCGGTCTGTCGAAATTGCTACCTGTGTAACCATCATCCACAAAATCCATCACAGGCAGATTTTGCAGATTCTCCTTGCAGGAAATATACCGTTGGATCAGTTCTTTCTGGTTTTCGATGCTGTTGCTCTTGTCTTTTCCGTCCTTACCCAAATCACCGTCTGCCCTTGAAATGCGCTGATACGCTGCAATCATTTTCCCGCACTCTCCTTTCCAAGGTCTGCAAACACATCTTGAAACCCAAATACAATGCGAACCCGTTTATCTGCACCTACTTCGATTCTCTGCACAAGGGATTTTACCAGCTGAGCATCAAATACAAAGTCATCCAGATGCTCTTCCAGGTTGGATGTCATATTCAGATATTCTCTAATCTGTTGTTCTACTTCCTTCTTTTTGGCTTCTGCTCTCTGCAGTGCTGCCCGCAGGCTGTCATACTGTTTGGAATAATCTTCCCGAATCAGCTGGTAATCTTCGGAATCCACCACGCCTGCCACATAATCCGCATAAAGCTGTTCTCTTTTCTTTGCCATCTGACCAACTTTATCCGTCAGGCTCATAATCTCACTTTTTGCACGGTAGACAGGATTCTGCATATCTTCGATTTTTCTCAGTTCTTCCAGAACCTTACGCTTATCACTGAGCCGAACGATGAAAAAATGCAGCTGATCCATTACCAGAGCTTTTAGCAGTTTTTCCGTAATCAAGTGTCCGATGCACTTATCATCCGCCTGCCTTGCTCTGCAAATATAGTAGCAAACCTTTTTACTTTCTTCTGCTCCATGTGGAAGCCTATCAAAATCCATCGGTCTGCCGCAATCTGCACAGAACACCATTCCGGCAAGATCATTCTGATACTCCGTGCGAATCTGTTCTGATTCTGCTCTTATTTCTTTGTATACTTTCTGATTCTTCGCCAGAATATCCTGCACCTTTTCAAAATCATCCCTTGCAATGATGGCTGGATGTGTATTTCTTGTCACATGCCACTGTTCTTTTGACAAGTTACGTTTGTCCTGCCCTGCAAAAAACTTCCGTGTACTTTTATTGTTGACGGTATCTCCCACATAGGTTTGATTTGCCAACATATGCCGTACCGAGGTTTCGCCCCATTTTTTATAAGTAACGACATCCTTTCCCTCAACAATTTTCCGATGCCACTCCCGTGGGGTTGGAACCTGCAGCAAGGTCAACCGTCTGGCGATTTCAAAAATCGCTACACCCATCAGCACCCACTGGAATATCAACTGTACATAAAAGGCTGTTTCCGGGTCAATCTCATTTCGTTTTGTCACGGGATTCCGAATATATCCAAACGGAGCATCACTTCCGACTGCATAGCCTGCTTCTTTTTTACGCTGCAGGGAAGTCCACACCTTTTTGGAAATGTCTTTCGCATACATGGTGTTGACCATATTCCGAATCGGGAGAGCCAGGCTTTCCATATCCTCTTTGCGCGTACTATCAAAATGATCGGTGACAGCAATCAAGCGAACACCTAGAAATGGAAATACGGTTTCAATATAGTATCCCGCTTCCAGATAGTTACGGCCAAAACGCGATAGGTCTTTTACAACGATACACTTGATTTTTTTCTGCCGCACATCGTTCATCAAACGGGTAAAGGCCGGGCGCTTGAAATTTGTTCCTGTAAATCCATTGTCAAAATACGTATCTACATAATTTAATTCACTGCTACGGTTAATAAAATCCTGCACCAGTGCAATCTGTGTTTCCATGCTTTCGTTATCTTCATCATCTTCCACCGAAAGCCGTCCATAGATTGCAGTTGGTATCTTTTCTTCATCCAATTCCGGGAACTGCACTGAAACCGTTGCCTGTTCCGGTTGGAGCAAATTCTTTCTACTTTTTCGTGCCATCGTCTGTACCCTCCAATTCTATCCGTTCAAGCATCTGCTTCCATTCCTCTGTTTTCATCGTTAGACTGATTTCTGCCTGTCTATCGCCTAAAAATGTAACCACGACCTGCTCAATGTACTTTTTCACAAAATTACGATCCAGTACCTCTGGAGTCTTATATTGTTCCATCTGCTGAATCCACGGATTTCGCAAACTCAATGCCCGTTCCCATACCATTGTATTTTCCATGATTGCCGTAAGCTGTTCATTCAGCTTTCGATGAGCTTCTTCATAATCCAGCACTTCAGCACGATACTGTTCTTCCGTGATTTCATCGGCCATATAGCTTTCATATAACGGTACACGGCGAAACTGTTCCATATTAAGTTCAGCCAGAATGGTCTTCATCTGCATCGAACTATCAGCTCTTACTGCTTCAATTGCTTTTCTGCCAGCTCCCTGCTGAATTGCGGAGTACATCTTTTCTTCTTCCCGATGTTCTCTCTCCATAGCATCTATCACCTTTTTATATACAGATGCAGCCGGAGCTTTCAATTCCTTTCCATTCTCCTTGTGAGCACGGCAGTAGCTGCAATAGAATAGTTCTTCTCCCGTTTTCTTATCCTTATGCCAATAAAGTGGACGTCCACAGGTACAAATGATGCGCTTTGCCAGAGGATTCGGTTTTTTATATTTTTTCCGAGTTGATATTTTGTTTTCACTCTGCTGCATATTGCAAGGAAGCGCATAAAACTGTTCTTTTGTCATGTACGGCTCATGGCAGTTCTCTGCAATAATCTGATGGCTTCCGTTTGCCGTTGCACCCGTATATGTTGGATTTCTGAACAATCCCCTCAGATTATCCGATGTCCACAGATCAGATTCTCCCTCATATGGTTTTCCCTGAATTCTTTTTTTGTGCCTCATCGGTGGTTCGACATTCTGTTCATTCAACCATTTTGCAATATCACGCATCTTCTGTCCCGATGCATATCTGGAAAAAGCTTCGCTCAGATACGGAGCAACCTCTTCATCCTTTACCATGTTGCTTTCACCATTCCTGCGGATATAACCATACGGAACGGAATTGGTCAGCCGGAATCCTGCGCCCTGCTTCTTCCTCCATGCAAACATAATTTCTGCGTGCATCTCGCAGCGTTTCTCCTCAAAATAGTCCTCAACCTCTTTTCGACTGGCAGTTCTGGTGTCCAGTCCTTCTTCCAGAACAATCAGATCCACGCCTGTCTCATAGAGAGTTTCCTTGATTGACTGACGCGCCGCCGGGAAGCCAGGCCCACAGTAATACATAGATGCTACAATGATGCAGTCAAATTTTCGCTCTGCTCCATCATCAATCATTTTGTCAAATGCCGCACTTGCGTTTTCTACACCCTTACGGTCAGAATACTTTTTCTGTAAATCCATTTCTTTATGTTCAGCTAAGTATTCTGCAATACGCTGATTCTGGTCGGCAATCGTCAGTTCGCCTTTATGGTTTTTCCAAGGCTTCGTCCGAGTATAGCTTACACATTTCATACTGTACTCCCCTCCGTTTCTGTTGTCGGAACGCTGTTGCAATATTCCAGCACATTGCGGATTTCCTGGTCGAAGCGATATTGGATGTGAATGTGCTCTTTATCATAGACTGTAATGCTTTCCACCAGTTCTACCAGAACACGGCGATTCAAACTCGTTAAGTTTTGATAGGATTTAAAATCTTCGATCCACGGCAAATGTTCCACATCCAAATTGCTCAGGCTATCCAGCTGTCGGTTCATTTCCGTTTTTGCCTTACAGATATTTTCGACTTTTTCGTTAAAGGAACGGCTGAACTCTTTATACTCATCCTTACTGACAATGCCGCTGCTCATATCTTCGTAAAGCTGACGGCGCAGGGTCTGGTATTTCTGTTCTTCCTGTTCCAGCATTTTCATGTGCTCTTCTACAGATTTTAACCTGCGTTGATTTTTGGGAATCTCGTTGATTTCATCTAACCGCTGTTCCAGTCCACTGATTTGCTGAATCTTTCCCTGCAACGCAGCCAGCACCACTTCTGCTAATTTACTTTCGCTGATGAGGTGTGAAGAACAACCCAGGCCGTTATGATTTGTGATGCAGTGCAGATAAACATACTTCTTTCCATTTTTTGATACAGTGCGCCGCACCATATTCTGTCCGCAGCCCCCGCACCGAACCATACCTGAAAAGAGATTGACTGTCTGTTGTCCTTTCGATGCACAGGTGTCCAGCTTCAAAACTTCCTGCACGGTGTCAAACAATTTCTGCGGAATGATGGCCTCGTGCATATTGGGAACTTTAATCCAGCCGGATTCTTCTACGTCACGGATTTTCTTAATCTTGTAATTGATTTTCTGCCGTTTACCCTGCACCATCGTTCCGGTGTAAACTTCATTTTTCAAAATCCGAAGTACCTGAATCGCCTGCCACTTTGCATGAGTTCCTGCCTTGAAGCCGCTGTGATAATTCAATCCGCACAGCCGTTTGTACTCACTGGGAGCCAGAACCCCTTCGTTGTTCAGCTGTTCCGCAATAGCCTTTGCGCTCATGCCTTCCAATTTTCTACGATAGATAGAACGAACAATTTCTGCTGCGTACTCATCCACCACCAACCGGCTTTTGTTCCGTTCATCTTTGCAGTAACCGTACATTGCATATCCGCCGATGAACTCCCCCTTGCGCCGCTTAATGTCCAACTGGCTCCGAACCTTAATGGAAATATCCCTGCAGTAGGAATCATTCAGCAGATTTTTGAAGGGAACCACGATGCTATCCGAATCACTGCTCTCAGTGTTTGCGTTATCGTAGTTATCATTGATGGCAATGAACCGAATCCCCATCATTGGGAAAATCTGTTCCAGATACTTTCCCATCTCAATGTAGTTACGGCCAAGTCGAGACAAGTCCTTGACTATGATGCAGTTGATTTTGCCGGATTTGATGTCCTCCATCATCTGCGTAAAGCCTGGTCGCTCAAAATTGGTTCCCGTGTAACCATCATCTGCATATTCTCCTACCAAATGCAGTTCTGGTCGTTCTGCAACGAAATCCCGGATCAGTTCTCTCTGGTTTCCGATGCTGTTGCTTTCAGCCTTATCTCCGTCCTCGATAGACAACCTCAGATAGGCTGCTGCTCGTATGTCCTTATTCTTTTCCTTATAAAAAAACAAAGCCATTAAACCTCCTGTCTCCACGCAATTCGCATGGTAAAATCCAGAAAGTTAATGGCTTTTGATTGCACATATTTACTTAACCCGTCTGTATTCTACCAAGCTGCGGCACGAAAATCAAGCTGTAGCGCACAATTTTAAAAAATCTTTTTTTCAGTGTTTCCCCATACTCTGCAAGAGGCAGTCCCACAGTTCACTGCCTTCTGGTCGGAACGATTCATACACGGTGATTCCCTTAATAATGATTTTTCTGTGATGGTCAGGCTCCGTTCGCTCCTGCTTCACTTTTTCGTCCAGTCGCTCTTTCTGCTTCATCGGATCAATCCCCCTTTACTAATAGGAATCCAGAAGGGCATTTTGGAATACAGTTTTTGAAAGAAATTCAAAAAAATCTGGAAAGTGTATTCCAAATAAAGGCTGCGGATTCCTATTTATAGAAGCACTTCTTTTTCTGATGGCAAGGCCTATACTGCAACACCATGGTTTCCCTGTCTTAGAGCAAGATTCGCCTATGGTAACTCAAAACTCACTTTCGTGATTTTTCATTCCCGGCAATCTTGATGGGGATTCCGTTCCCCATCCCCACGGTACGCACAAAATCTTGGATTTTGGCTATCTGGCTCCACATGAACGTGTTCGCAGCCGAACGCCTACGGCTTATCGGGAGTTGCTTCGCAACTATAAAATGCAGGAGGATCACACTATGGCTCGCCCCAAAAAGGATGAAAGCATCAAACGGACTAAGAATGTAATGGTTCGTTTTACCGATGTGGAGTACGCACTGGTTTCGTGTTCTGCTGAACAGGCTGGCTATCCCGTTGCTGTTTATGTAAGGAAACAGGCCATAACCGAAAAACTTCACGTTCATTACAACATCGTTGCCGACATTGCAGAACTGCGAGATTTTGCAAGGCAGCTCTCTCATATCGGAAACAATCTGAACCAGATTGCAGCCTTCTTTAACAGCGGTGGTATCCAATCTCGCGCTATGTTGGAAGAGATCAATCGTTGCATGACCGACCTCCGCTCCATGCGGAAAGATATTGCTGAATTGGCAGGTGATTATCGTGGCAATCTTAAAACACGTCGCAGGTAAAAGCGCAGACTACGGTGCGGCACTCGACTATTTGAAATATGAGCACGATGAGGTCTTGAAGAAACCTCTGCTGGATGCAAATGGAAACTGGGTGCTCCGCCGGGATATTCTGCTGGATGGCATAAATTGTGAACCGGAACTTTTTGATGTAGAGTGTGAAATGCTCAATGCACAGTACCATAAAAATCAGAATTATGATGAAATCAAGACACATCATTATCTCATCAGCTTCGATCCTGCGGATAAAGATGAATGCGGACTCACAGGAGAACGAGCGCAAGCCATCGGCATGGAATATGTAAAAACAAATTTTCCTGGCCATCAGGCATTGGTCTGTACCCACATGGACGGGCATAACGGCAGCGGCAATATCCATGTACATATCGTAATCAACAGTCTGCGAAAGCTGGATGTTCCGCAAAAAAGCTTTATGGAACGTCCCATCGACTGTAAAGCCGGCTACAAGCACCACCTAACAAAAGATTACTTGAAGCATTTACAGCAGTCTCTTATGAACATCTGCATGAGAGAAAATCTCAATCAAGTTGATTTGCTCTCCCCATCTGTCAACAAAATCACGCAGCAGGAATATTATGCTAGACAGCGCGGGCAGATCAATCTGGACAAATTGAACGCCGAACTTATTGCAGAAGGCTTCACACCCATGCGAACCAAATTTCAAACCGAAAAGGACAAACTGCGGGATTCCATTACTGCAGCAGCAAAGCGTGCAAAATCATTTGAAGAGTTCAGCCGACAGCTTCAAGCTGAATCCGGTATTTCTGTCAAGGATCACCGTGGGCGATTCAGCTATCTTTTACCGAACAGGGAAAAATATATTTCTGCGCGAACATTGGGAACCAGTTTTGACCGCAATCATCTTCTGATGCTTTTTGAAAGCAATGCGCTCACCGCTGAAAGAGAAAAACAGCAATGGAGTGTTGCTGACCCCATTGCCGTTCTCTATATCAAATCGAATCTTCGTTTGGTTGTGAATCTGCAAGACTGCGTAAAGGCCCAGCAGAGCCGCGCCTATGCACAAAAAGTCAAGATTTCCAATTTGCAACAGATGGCAAATACCATCGTCTATATACAGCAGCACGGCTATGACAGCTATGACGAATTGAAAAAGGCGCGGGATGAACTCTCCGCTAAAATGTCAGATGCCCGCAATACCGCAAAGTCCACGGATGCCGATTTGAAACGGTTGAATGAACAGATTCACTATCTGGGGCAGTATCTCTCCACAAAAGCCACATATAAAGAATTTCTACAGGCCAACAATAAGAAGATTTACCGTTCTGAGCATCAAGAGGAAATTGCCAAATATGAGGAAGCCGCTCAATTCTTAAAACGCAGTTCCCCGGATGGCACGATTCCCACTATGAAGGACTTGCGGGCTGAGAAAGAAAAACTGCTTTCCACGCGAGCGGTACAATATGAAAGCTATGCCTATTTCAAGGACTACTACCATGAACTACAAACCGCTTGTCAGAATGTTGATATGATCCTTGATACAGGACATACACAGCAACATAGCCGTACACATCCTAAACGCAGTCACGAACCATCTCTTTAAAAAACTGCATAAAAAGAGCCAGCCACAAGACTTCACTCTGAATGAAAGTCCTGTGGCTGGCTTGCTTTACGGAAACAGATTTTTAGTTTTTAAGGGTTCTCTCCTGCTGTTGCTGCTGTCCCTGTTCTTTCTGCTTTCGATTTTCCAGTTTGATATGCAGCCGATCCAGCACTGAAACTCTGTTGCCAATGACACGCGGCTTTTTCGGGTTGTTGTTGACACAACCATCAATCATATTGTAGTTCTGCTCTGTGCCAGACTCCCGCGCCCGTTCATACGTTCCATTCGTCAGGCACTTTTCATGTTCTGTCACATCCTGCTGTTTCCTTTCAGCGCGGCGAACATATTCTGTAATAGTGGCCCGAACATTTTCAAAGCCATTCGGTGCCTCTGTCACAAATACACCTTTACTGTCTACCACGATTGGAGAAACAGCATCTCTGCGTTGCTCATTCCGCATCATAAAGAAGCAGACACCCTCTACAACTTCACTATCATACGGGAGCCATGTTCCTGTTTTTCCATCAACCTGGTAATTGGGAACCATGAGGGCAACAACATTTCCGGCAGAGTCTATATCCGTAAAACCGCCAAACTCAACCAACTCGTCTTTATCGACATAGAAGAATTTTCGCTTTTCTTCTTCATCCCATACCATAACATCACTGACTCCGAACGGACGGCCGATAAATGTATTTGGCCTTTGTTCTTCCAGACGCCCCCGAACTGTAACTGGTGTTTCACTCGGTCCTACCTGCCCCTTATAAGCACTTTGGTAATTCTGATGATGAATCAGAAAACCATCCTCTATCTGCTGTGCATAAGATTTTGCCCTTTGCTTATGATGAATCTCCTTGATTTGGAAAACTCTGACCTGTTTATTCATCTGCCACCCTTTCTACTTTCTGATTCGGTTCATCCGGTTTATACCACTCCAGTTCCAGCCCTTTGAACTGCTGCTCGTTCAGCTGCTGCAGCTTCTGGATGCTCTGCTGAACAAGCACAGCCATCTCTGCATCCTCTTCCACAAGCTGCTGAACTTCCGTCAGCGTCTGAATCGTACCTTTGAGCGTTTTCTGCTCAAACATCGCCATCAGCATCAATTCCAGTTCATCAAAGCGTACATTGCTCATAACTCCATCCCTTTCTTTTTCGCTTTCTTCGGCTTATCCTGTTCCTGTGCAGGCTGCTCCTGCTTCTTTGCTTTCAGACTGCGCAGGGCATCCAGAACAGACTTTTTCGTACTGCCGCGTTCCTGCTCCTTACTCTGCTGCCGCGCTGCCATCAGTTTTTCCATATCGGAGATTGCCTGCTGCACCAGCTTATCATCCCTGAAATAGTTGATGGAGTTGATGTTCTCGCGCTGCACTTTATCGTTCACGACCAGCTCATACATTCCAACAAAGCCGCCATCTTCCTCGATGCAGAATCCAATGCACTTGTCAGCGTTCATCCGTTCGGACGGAATCTTGTCGTAGACTTCCAACGCTTCTTCCATCGTCAGATGATCGTGGAACTCTCCCGCAAATGTGAACTCCAAACACTCCGCAACATAAAAGCTGAGCGTTTCTTCCTGCGCAGGTCTTTCTGCGGCGAGTTTTTCTTTCAAAACTTCTGCCTGTTGTTCAGCTACCGTATCAGCCTGTTCCCGCAGTTCTGCCGCGTCCATAACTTTACCCTCTGCTGCATCACAGCCAAACTCTGCAAGCAATTCCGTCATAGCCTCCTGCACAGACTTATCTCCGTCCGTTTCAAGGATGCCGCCATCCCGTTCCGTGAAGTCCTTATTATATAAGGTATAGTCGAAGCCATCGTCACAGGTCTGGATGTGAAAATAGGCATTCGGCAATTCGTAGGCCAGTTCCACATCCTGCACGGCTAAGGCCCCCTGCAACGGCTGGACAACATGATTCTGGATATACGGGTTATCCCAGCCCGGAACCGTTTTGTAGTCCTCCACAATGGTGTCAAGGCCGTTTTTGCACTGCAAAACATCCAGTGAACCAGGCAGCGGATCAGGATTTTTCTCCACACCCAAGGCTTTCATGTAATGGTTTGGAAGTGCCTGATACTGCGACATTGCATCATCCAGATTGCCAAACCGCTTAATTTCAAGCGGAACAGCCTGCCGGTTCTCAACCACATAGAATCGCTTTACGAATGGCTGTTCCAATTCCTTCTGCTTCTCAAGTTTCTCTCGGTACATCGTCACAAAGCCATCCAGTACAGCCGAATGGCTGGTAACCACCCAATCTGCTCGAAATTTAATGATTCTCGCATTATTCTCCGGAGTGCCGACCTGCTCTGCCCATTCCTTATTGCTGTGAGAAAAGCGGTCATCATAGTTTTTGTAGCGCAAGGTATTCGCAAGAATGTACCCCACACGCTCCATACCGTACTGCCGCACCACCTGATCGACTGCACCATCTCCAAGGTACATCCCATCATAATTGTCCGCAATCGCTTCATGGATTGCCTGCTTACACTCGCTGTTCAGCCGATAGGATGTACGGTATAAATCCACCTCGTCATTTTCTTTGGTATAGCTGAACGGCTCGTAGTAGACAGGCACATCCGAATAGTCCTGCGCACTGTTGTCCGGCACAGGCACAGCCTTTTCAATGATCTCCGATACCACATCTTCTTTTTTCGGCATATTCCATTTTTCAGAAAGATACTCTTTTACCGCATCCAGAAATTCGTCATCGAAGCCGTTCCACAAATCCTCTGCCACCAGCTTGCCCTGCTCATTGACTGCAACGCAGGCCGCCATGTCACCGTGTTCCTCATGCTCCAGCAGAAAGAACTTCTCGCCACCAATCTCCGTTTCATCAACAGCATACCATGTGCCGATATGCCCCTCGACTGCGATGTGGTCAGAATCGCCGTGGATCAGACCACTTCTTTTCTGCTGCTGTTCCTCCATAAACTCTCGCACGGTCAACTCTGCGCCCGTGAAGTTCAGCCCTTCCTCACCCAGTTCCAGCCGCCCGTCTGCGCCAAGGTCAAGTTCTTCAGCCATCAGAACAGATGCCGCATGGTTCACCACCACAGTTTTCTCTACTGTGACAGGCTGGCCGGGGTCGTAGTCCGAACCGCGCAGATCATAGCGATATAAGCCCTCCGGCACTTCTTCATCCCGCAGTCGGCCATTGCTGAAAAGACCCGGCTTATCAAATATTTCGATTTCCTGCAATTCCTCGTTCAGAAGGTTCTCTTTCTGCAAATCTATATTCCTTTCCTTGAAAAATTCCGGCAGTTCAGCAAATCCAATACTGTCCACATAGTAGGCTTTGACCGTACTGCCATCATTGAGTACCACCACATCGCTGACCGACAGCGAATGCCCCGTAAAGTCTGCTGGACGCTGAATATTGAATCGTTCATAAATGCCATCCAGCGTATCCTTTTCCGTAAGCGGTGCGGCATAGATCAGGTCATAATCTGCACGGGTAACCGTTATGCCTTTCTTCTCCACATAGTCCAGCCCCATGAAACGGTAGTCGTGTTCCGGGTCACGCTCTGTGATCTGATAAATACCGAACTGCTTCTCGCCGCCATACAGCAGCATATTTTCCTGTTCTGTCATACTCCGCTCCTGCTCCAAATCTGCTGTTGCAATCTGGAAGGTATCACTTCCGCGCTCGATTTCTGTTCGGTCAGTAACGATCACTGGCCACGGACTGATGCGGACAAGATAAATCTGCTTACCCTCGTCATACAGCCGCAGAGCCTGTTCACGGTTTATTACTGTCAGCTTAAAATCCGGGCGCGCATACTCGTCCTCTGCATAATCTTCCCGTTGTTCCAATAAAATCGCATCCCATGCGTCAGCCCTAATGCCGAAAATGCCATCGTGCTGCTCGATTCCCTCTTGGCTTACATAATCGCCTACCGTGCCATCACGGAACAGCGGATAGATTCTTTCACCCAGCCGATGCCATTCTCGTGCGCCCTCTTTCGTCAGCGGCAGCACATCATCTTTCCGGTAGCCGTAGTCATGCATTTCGGAAAGACCAATCATCCCATCCGGGAGATTTTCGATTTTCTCCTGCGCATCGTACATCAGGCGGTTGACTTCTTCTTTGTCATCCTCGGCCACTGCAGCTGCAATACCGTTCACCAGTTCTTCTGTTGCTGCCCGATCATCCAGCTTGAAAGCAAAATTCACGATGAGATTTCGCTGCTCATCATCAAAAATCGTTTCTTCCTGCTCCTTATTGGCAATCAACTTTTCCGCATAATGCATCGCGGTCATGCGCTCTGCGCTCCTTTCCGCGACTGCCGCTTCCAGCTTTTCCAGAAAGTCGGCTGCGGTCAATCGAATCGTATCCATCGAGTCTTTCAGCTCCTTCATCTCCTTGCCGCTGGCCCAGCTTGCCACATACGGAAAAGAGTAATCGGATGTATCAATGCCCAGAGCCGAGCATACCGTAAAAGCGATGCTTTCGGCTTCGGTTTCTTTCGTGAGCCTGTCTTTTTCTTCGCCGCTCTGCTCCATCAAATCGCTGTTGTGCAGCATCGCATGAGCAACCTCATGGATCATCGTCTTTATGGTCTGGCTCTCGCCCATGCCGACCTGAATGCAGATTTCTTTGTCTGCATCACTGTAATAGCCTTTGGCATCTCCTTCGATTTCATCAAACCGCATCGGCACAGGCGATACCTGCTCGATTGCCGCCGTAAGCAGCGCATAGTCTTTGACGCTGGCCGTCAGTTCGTTCACTTCCAGCGATGGAATCGGTTCCCCATCGGTCTGTGAAACATCAAAAACCGTCGTCACTCGGAAGCGCGGAACCACATACTCCACACGTTCCATTTCCGGTTCACCGTTTTCGTTCAGCACAGCCAAGCCCGTATCCTTGTCGATTTTCTCGCGTTCTTCCACTTCCTTGATGGGAGCCGGAGCAATGATCTGGATGCCCTTTTCGCCTTTTTTGACGTAACGGTTGAACTTATTCTTCCATGCGTTAAACCCTGCCACCAGTGTGGCATCAGGCCGCTGCATAGCAATCAGTAGCGTATTATTGAAGCTGTAATTATGGAATTTTGCCATCGTGCGCAGGTATGTCGTGTACATTTCCGATGTAAAAATGTCTTTTACACCCTGCTCCAACCGTTCCGTGATTTCTTTCATCTGCTGTTTGCGGTCAACTGCCATGCAAGCCCTCCTTTTTCTTGACCCATCGTGTTTTCATCTGGCGCGGATATTGGTCAGCCTGTTTCGGTGCTTTTGCGCCGTTCCACTCTAATCCCCCGGCCTTGCCCTCACAGGTGTAGCCGGCAGCTTTCAGGGAACTGCCATTCTCCGTGTCCAGAATGTAGGTAATAACTTTGTTGTAGCCCATGGCCCGTGCTGCACGGTATGCCGCCGCATACAAAATACTGCAAGCATTCGGCGTTCCATTCGTACATAGACGGTTGACTTCCAGCGTGTAGCCATCATCCAGCCGCCGCGCCACTGGCCTGCCGCAGATAGCAACGCCCACCAGCGCACCATTGTCCGATACGCCGATAGAAAACTTATGCCCCCGCGTCGGTTTATGGTGGCGGTGATACTGCTGCACAAATGCGTTTGCCGTTTTCAAATTGATCGGTGTTAATGTCAGCAAATGCCCTCCTTCAAAAAAAATGCCCCGCCAGACAAAACTGACGGGGCGGCTCTCATTTACAGTTCCATATCGTGACTTTTCCGCTTCTGGGATTTCTGCGGTTCTGCGCTGCGCTCTGCCTGTTTTGCATGAAGCTGCGCCAGCACAGAGGGTTTCCGCACATTGTCCGCAGTGCGCTCTGCAACGCGGCCTGCATAGTTCACAGGCTGGCGCGGCCTGTCTGCAACTTCGGTTTCGGCTGCATCCTCGTCCACTCCCAGCGCATCCTCACCGCCCTTTTCGTCCATGTTGAGCAGTGAATTCAGCTCTGCAAGTCTCGCGGATTTCTCTGCCAGTTCCGCTTCCTGCACAAAGGGTCGCTTGGCTTCTTCCTTTGCCTGCGCCAACTGCTGTTCCAAGGTTTCCAGTCTGCGTTCCACTTGCGGCAATGCTCTTTCGATGCCAGACAGTGCATTGGTAACACGCAGAATGTTGCCCTGCGGGTCTTTGCCGACTTCCATAGAGTAGTTCCATGCGCCCTTGATGGATAGCCGGAACACCTTATCGAAGTTGTCAAACCGGGAATGCAGTTCAAACGCACCGTAGCTGCCAATCCTTCCCTCGGTGCCAGCCGCTTTCAAAGCCTTGCAAGCCTCAATGATGGCTGCACCCGCTTCCTTGCGTTCGGTGTACACCTTGCCGCTGATCTCCATAGAGAAGTGGTCTTTGTCCTGCACCAGAAGCGGTTTTGCCGCTTCCATATCGGTTTTCAGTGCTTCGATCTGTCCCTGTGCCACAGCGATTTCTCGCGGATAGCGGCGCGCAATATCCGATTCCAAGCTATAAATCTGACTGGTGTGATTAGCTTTCAGCAGTTTCAGTTTGCTGACCTGAATATCCAAGTCCATCTTTTCCTTGATGTAGGGATTGCCCGTTGCCAGTGCCTTGATTTCGGCATAGGACAGCGCGGTATCGTCCACATCATCGCAGGCACGGACAGGCGACTTGGATGTCATAATCTGGCTTATAAACTTCTGTTTATTTTCCAGAATCTGCCACATATACGAATCAAACGTATTTTCAGTGACGTAACGATAGATTTTTACCTGCTTATTCCGGTTTCCCTGCCGGAGAATACGTCCTTCCTGCTGTTCTAGGTCAGACGGCTTCCACGGGCAATCCAGATGATGCAGGGCAATCAGCCGATCCTGAATATTGGTTCCTGCGCCAAGTTTCGGCGTAGACCCCATCAGGATACGAACCTGTCCGGCGCGCACCTTTGCAAACAGGTCAGCCTTTTTGGTTTCCGTGTTATACTCGTGAATGAACGCCACTTCTTCACGAGGAACACCTTTCGCCACCAGCTTCTCCCGCACATCATCGTAGACGTTGAATGTACCATCAGCTTTTGGTGTCGATAAATCGCAGAAAATCAGCTGTGTTCCTCTATCCGACGAAGATTCTTCCCAGACCTTGAACGCATTGTCCACACAGCGATTTACCTTGCTTTCCGGCTCATCCGGCAGCATATCATTCATAAGCCGCTGGTCGAGTGCCAGTTTTCTGCCATCGTTGGTGATTTTGAGCATATTATCGAATTTGGGATTCACATTACCGTTGCGTACAGCCTCGGCACGGTCTGCAAAGGAACTGACCATTTCTTCCTGTGTTTCGCTGGGTTTCAGCACTTCGTTGATGTACTCCGCTTGCGGCACAGGCAGATTCAGCATATCCGCTGTCTGCACATCTGCGGATTCCTTGAACAGAGAAATCAGTTCCGGCAGATTAAAGAACCGGGCAAAGCGCGTTTTTGCACGGTAGCCCGTTCCTTCCGGGGAAAGCTCGATTGCCGTGACGGTTTCGCCAAAGGATGCCGCCCAATCATCGAAGTGGCTCAGCCCCATCTTCTGCAAGGTGTCATACTGGAGATACCGCATAATGGTGTACAGCTCCACCATCGAGTTGCTGACCGGGGTTCCGGTTGCAAAGGTCACGCCCTTGCCTCCTGTCAGCTCGTCCAGATACTGACACTTTGCAAACATATCGCTGGACTTCTGCGCATCGGTCTGGGCAATACCTGCGATATTCCGCATTTTTGTGTAGAGGAACATATTTTTATAGAAATGTGACTCGTCCACAAACAGACGGTCAACACCCAGTTCCTCAAATGTAACTACATCATCCTTTCTCGTCTGGTCGTTCAGCTTTTGCAGCTTTGCTTCCAGCGTTTTCTTTGTTTTTTCCATCTGCTTGACCGTAAAACTGCGGCTATCATCACTCCGGGCATCGGCCAGAGCCAGTGTAATATCGTCGATCTGACGCTCCACAATGGCTTTCTGCCGTTCCGGGGAAAGCGGCACTCGTTCAAACTGCGAATGACCGATCACGATGGCATCGTAATCGCCGGTTGCGATCCGGGAGCAGAACTGCTTTCGATTGCTGGGTTCAAAATCCTTTTTCGTTGCCACCAGCACATTGGCATTGGGATAGAGCCGCAGGAAATCTGCGCCCCACTGCTCCGTGAGGTGATTCGGCACCACATAGAGGTTTTTCTGCGACAGGCCCAGTCTGCGGCTTTCCATGCCGGCAGCGATCATCTGGAAGGTCTTGCCTGCACCAACACAATGAGCCAGCAGCGTATTGTTACCGTACAGAATGTGCGCCACGGCATTTTTCTGGTGCGGCATCAGAGAGATTTCCGGAGTCATGCCCTCAAAACGAATATGACTACCATCGTACTCACGGGGACGAATCGCATTGAAAATCCGATTATAGGTCGCACACAAATCCTCGCGGCGGTCTAAATCCTTGAAAATCCACTGCTTGAACGCTTCCCGAATGGATTCCTGCGCCTGCTGTGCAAGCATGGTTTCCTGCTTATTCAGCACACGGTGGTCGCCATCCGCATCGTGAATCGTATCGTAGATTTTGGTATCGCGGAGATTCAGCGCATCTTCCAGCAGCTTATAGCCGTTGACGCGCAGGGTTCCGTAAGTGTTGGTGACAAGCGGATTGCCGCGATCCAGCGACTTGCCCGAAATGTTCCATGCACCAGAAATTTCGGAATAGGTTGCCTTAATGTCAATCCCGGCATAGTAGTTCGGTGTCTTGAACACTTCTTTCATAAACTGCGTGATGTACTCCGGCTTTACCCAGTTTGCACCCAGCCGCACTTCAATTTCCGAAGCATCCAAATCCTTGGGCTGTACCCGTTTCAGGTAATCCACATTGATTTGATATTCAGCATGGTTTGCCGCAAAGGTTTCTGCTGTGGCCAGTTTTTCACGAACATTGCCAGACAAGTATTCATCCGAGGTTTCCCACTGCTGCGTCACAGGGTTTCGGAAAATCGCACCTGCCAGTTCATCCGTGATCTCCTGTTCTGTTTTACCGCAGAGCTGCGCCATGAACGGCACATCTACCTTTGCTTTCTCTCCAATGGAAAGTGCCAGGGCTTCGCTTGGCGTGTCTACTGAGGTAACAGGCTCCGGCTTACGGATGGTACGTTTGGTAAAAATATCGGCAAGCCGTTTGAAATTCTTCTCCTCATCCAGAATTTCCAGCGATGCCAGCAGACAATAACTGCTGTCCTGTCGGAATGCCCGCTTGTTGGCCGTGCTGTTGATAAGGCCATACTGCGCCTTAAATGCAGTGTACTGCTGTTTCAGTTCATTCTGCAAAAGCTGTACTTCTGCATCCGAACCATCATGCAGCTGACAATCCAACAGTTTCCGGGTGGTTTCTCGCAGAGCGATCATACCCAGCACCCGCTCTGCGGTTACGGCAGGCAGTTCCACCTTATTCATAAAGGAGTTTTCGCGGTAGTAAATCTGCCCGTCCACATTCGTGAAGCTGAAATTCTTCACACTTGGGTCTGCCGGTATAGGTTCTTCCTGTACTTCCAGTTCATCGTCGGAGATTTCCGGCTCTGTGATAGTAGTATGGATGTTGCCGATTGCTTCTTTTAACTGCTGGGCAAGGTCTGCACCTTCGATGGGCTTGACCGTAGTTTCCTGCTTGCCGTACTGGGTGCTTTCCGTGGTGATCTCGCCCAGCACCATTTCAGGATGCTGCGCAAAATACTGGTTAATGGAGTAGCCTTCCGGCGTTTCACCGAGATTCACCCAGTCAGCCCGCTCCACCGCTGCACGGTCACGCTTTTGCAGGAACAGAATGTCAGCCACCACGCCGGTGTTGGCATTGCGCTGAAACGCATTGTTCGGCAGTCGAATCGCACCGACCAGATCAGCACGGTTGGCAAGGTACTCACGGACAGAGGAATCCTTCTTATCCATCGTACCGCTGGACGTTACCACCGCCACCACACCGCCCGGACGCACAAGGTCAAGGCTCTTGGCGATAAAATAATCGTGGATGAGGAAATTGTGGCGGTCATACCGCTTATCCGGTACCTTGTAATTGCCGAAAGGTACGTTACCCACAACACAGTCAAAGAAACTGTCCGGGAACTGCATCGTTTCAAAGCCCTGCACCGCAATCTTGTTTTTCTGGTACAACTGCTGTGCAATGCGGCCCGAAATGCTATCCAGCTCCACGCCGTACATCCGAATCTTCTCCATGCTGTCCGGCACCAGACCCATGAAATTGCCGACACCACAGGACGGTTCCAGCACATTGCCTTTGGACAATCCCATATTGCCCAGGGCTTCGTACATCGCCTTGATGACCGTAGGAGAAGTGTAAAATGCATTCAGGGTACTGGCACGGGCTTCCTTATACTCATCTGCCGTGAGCAGGGACTGCAGTTCGGCATACTCTTTCGACCACTCCGCATTGCTTTCATCGAACGCCTGCGGAATACCGCCCCAGCCAACATACCGGGAGAGGATTTCCTGCTCCTCTGCGGTAGCCTGCCGATGCTCTGCATCCAGTGTTTGCAGCACCCGAATGGCCTCCACGTTGGCTTTATACTTTGTTTTCGGCCCTCCTGCGCCGAGATCATCGTCCGTAATACGGAAGTTCATAGGCTCCTTTTTCGGTTGTGCAGGCTGTTCCGTTTCTGCTCCACTGTCCAGCGGAAGATTGTGCTGCCGCCGTGCATGGTTGACCTCTGCCGGGGTCATAGGCTGCTGCGTCAGCGGTTCAAGGGCTTCCTCTGCCGCTGCGCGGCTAATGGCATCCGTTCGGTTCTGCACATCTGCGATCAACTGCATTTGTTCCGGCGGAAAGTCGGGATTCAGCAGTTCTTCCAACTCGCCACCCGATTCTGCCACCGAATAGATCACATCCATCTGCTCCGGGGAGAAATCCTCGTAGGCCACACCCGCATTGTGCAGAGCCGTAAAGACTGTGATTTCAACCGCTTCTTCCATCGGTACATCTGCCTGTTCGTACAGATGCCGAATGTACTCCAGCTGTTCCGTTCGGAAAATCGGATACCGGGCTTCTTTTGCAAGGGTCATGTCCTGCAAACTGACCGTTCCATTTCCAAAGTCCACCGAATCCACACGGAACTCTCTATCGTCCAGTTCGATAGTGGTATTAACAGGCAGATATTCCTCTCTGCGGAAGTATTTCGTTTGGGCATGGGTTCCATCTTCCTGCTGGCCGGACAGATAGACGTTCTCCCCTTGCTTCCAGAGCTTCATTGCCTGTGAAACCCACTGTTCACGCGGAAAACCAGATACCTCAACTTTGCCGAGTGCAGTTTTCTTTTCCAACAGTTTGCTGCCAAGCAGTTCCGAAACGCGCTTTGCATCCTCGCCGTAGAACTCAAAGCTGCCGTACTGCTCATAACCGACCAGCGCATCCGGGTAACGCTCTTTCAGCGCGTTATACTCGTTGGCGGCATCCAGTGGCAGGGGCTGCAGTGTCTGCTCCGAATACTTTTCATCTGCAAGAGGCGCATCTTTTTTGGGTTTCTCAACCGCTGCGGCGGTTGACTGCTCTTTCGATTGCGGCTCCTGCTCCATGAAATCAAACATGGAAATCTGCCCCTGTTCAGGAACCGCAATCTCAACAGCCCTTTTCTTTTCCGGGAAAATCGTGTACGTCCCCTCAACATACTGGTGCAGGATAGAGAGGGATTCTGCCTTGCGCTCATATTCTTCGGAATCCAGCGGCACGGACAGCAGTGCAGTGTCCATCTGCTCCAGCAGTTCAGCCGACTGTTCGGTGTCGGCCAGTTTTTCGACGAGAGCCTTTCGGCCTTCTTCATGGTAAAGGTCTTGCGGATAAGGCCGCTCCACGTCGTTCGGCAAGTGATGATAGAAGCCCATCACCCGCATTGCCATCCGCTCGCGCTCATAGACAGGCATCCGGGAGTAGTCTGCTGGCTTCAAATACTCACTGTCACGGATCAGCTGGTCGATTCGGCCTGCAGCCTGATTCCAGTTCAGATGAACACTTGCATCCGGGTTCCCGTATGCGCCGCGTTCCAAAGCAATACCCCTGCCATCGTGATCTTCGTGAGAATCATCTGCCCCGCAGAGTGCATGGCTGCTGCCACCGATTCCGTAATGGTCTTTCAGGAAGTCAGCCCGCTCTTTTTTGTCCTCATGATTCAGGAAAAACGAATAGATTGCCAGCCGACTGTCCGAATAATTGCTGCCCCGCGTAAAATATCCATTGATTTCATCTTCCGTGATGAATCGTTTGTACTCATTCCAGTGAAAACCATCCCGCGCCGAGTAGTTCTGATAGGTTTTCGCAAACTGCTGGAACAGAGCCGCTACTTTATCCGGCTTATAAAAGTGCATCCGCATCAGGTCTTTATCTTCGGCGTAGGCTTCCCCCAGCGCAGATAATCTGTCGTTTAGGTCAGTCAGAAAATCCGTATCATCCAGCAAGCCTGCCAGCCTGTCTGTCAGTTCCGGGAAACCACCCCTGAAGATTTCTGTATTCTGAAACACTGCTTCGGCAACACCGTCTGCCAAGTCACGTTCCATATAAGCCAACGTCTGCGCGTGTTCCTGCAAAGCATTCTGCCGTGCAGCGTCCAGAACCGCCTGCGGCGCATACTCGCCCTGCCGGAGCAGTTCATGGATGCGGTTGCTCACATCCTCCCATGACAAAAACGCATTGACAATCGTACCGCCCTTTGCCGTGTCACCTGCCGCAATGCGCAACCCCAGATCATCGAACCAGACCGCATACTTTGCGCCGTCAATTTCAAAGCCTTTTCCTCCCGTGCCGTATTCGTTTTTCACGAACTCCGTGTATTCTTCCGGGGTTTTCTCGACCATAAAATTGTAGATCAAGCGCAGCTGGCCCTTGCTGCGGTTGCTGCCCGTGCGCAGGATTTCATCGACCACTTCGGGATCAAGTGCAATTTCATCCGCATACCGCGCCTGGATCGGTGCTTCGATAGCGCGGATCTGCTGTTCCACGGTCGGCAAATCAGGCAAAGAAAAAGCAGAGGCAATTTCTTCCTCTGCTTCGCTCAAATCCTGTTCCGTTGTCGGTTCAGTTAATTGTACACCAATTCCTTCAAGACGATCTCTTCTGCCATCGCTGTCAGGTTGTTCTGATGTGCCGCCCATGCCAGCGGGTCTTTTTCCTTGCTCGGTGCCGGAAACTTCTCGTTCAGGCTGTCCAGCAGGGTTTCCACCCGGCTCTCCGCTGCTTCCTCGATCTCCGCCAGATGCTGGTTCAGCCTGCCGCTCATCAGCATACTCTGATACCAGTTCTTGTGGTTCTCTTTCAGGTACGTCCTGCGCAGCATCCCGTACTTCCCGATGGTCTGGGGCTCGTCCTTCACGGCCAGATTCGGGAACAGATAATCTCCCTTGCGGTAATACGTCAACTCCATTTTCTTGTCCTCCTTTGGTCGTGTTTTCTTCAGTTTCGTGCTTTAACGCATTAAAGTCCGTATTGGTATTATACAAGCTGTCAACGGATTTTTCAAGCTGCTGCGTGATTTCTTTTTTGTAAATTTTCCGCATCTCTCGGCCAATGTCAAAAAGAACCGCTTCGCACTGTTCGGAAACCGCGTTGCCAAGGAACGACAGCACCGGCAGCTTGTTGAAATCCACGATGCGGATAAATTCATCATCGTCCAGCACATCCATAGGCTCCTGCCCGCAGCGGCGAGAAAGCGTATAGAAGATACTGTTGGTCATCAGTTCCCGGAAGCGGACGCGGATGTTATCTTCGTCCAGTTCTTCCAGAAACGTATCCGCCACCTCATAGGCCAGACCGTCCATCGCTTCATCCAGATTGTCGGCAGTCAACTGCTGTGCCAGCTCCATCAGGGCGGTGTTCATGCTGTCTGTCTGGGATAAACCATAGGTATCTGCCAGATGGTCTAAGATAGCCTGCTCATGCTCGTGGCTGTCCAGATTCCATAAGAGCGGTGTTTTTCCGCCGCGCACCAGATGGGTGTCAGCAATATCGAACACATACCGCAGCTTGGTACGCGGTCCGGTATCATCCAGAAGCGCGATGCCTTTTGCGCCACGGTTGACCCAACGGCTCATTTTCTGATTCCAGAGTTCCAGTTCTGCGCAGGCGGTCGCATCGGGCCGCTGCGCGTGGATCAGGAGCGTATCGGTGAACGAATAGCGGTACAGCCGCGCCGCCACATCCAGATAGCTCATCCAGTCCTGTGGCGAGTTACTGACATACCGGGCGTTCTGCTGCGCCAATTCTCGAATATCGTTAATCTGTGGCAAGGGTCAAACCTCCTTTACGTTTTCGTTTTCATCGGTGTTTTGGGAAATTCCAGGCTGTACTGTGCGCGGCCATCTTCAACGCGCATCACAAGGTCAGCGGCGAATGTCTTATCTTTTTTCGCGGAATAGAAGTCTTTCACATGGGTGCGGCCTTTCTTCAAAAGGTCTGCAGCCATCTTCTTGTTCATCGTTTTTCTCATGTTGGACAGGTATTTACTCTCCTTCCAAAGAGCAAAGTTGCAGCTGCGGTCTGCACAGCAAAAGTTGAGTTTACTTTCATGCACAGGATTTCCGCAGACCGGGCAGTTTCCCACGCTCACCGTATTATAATTGCAAGCCGCCGCGACGGTAGGAATCTGCCGCAAGTCGGCCAGCATCCTGTCGATCAGTCCGTGGATGCCCTGCATAAAATCATGGGGCTTGATTTCGCCGCGCTCCATTCGCAGCAGGTCATTTTCCCACTCGGCTGTCATGCTGGCTGATTTCAGATAGTCCGGGATATTGTGAATCGCTGCCACACCGTCCTCTGTCGGAATCATCTGCTTGCCCTTGCGCTCAACATAGCCGGAGGATATCAGCTTTTCCAGAATCGCGGCGCGGGTTGCAGGTGTTCCCAGACCTTTCTTCTCCGTGTCCTTTTCAAATTCCTTGTTGCCTGCTGTTTCCATGGCCGACAGCAGGGTATCTTCGGTGTAGACTTTCGGCGGTGAAGTAAAGCCCTGCTTTTTCTCTGCCCGTACCACCGGAATAACCATCCCCTGCTCCAGATCGTTCGGAAGTGACGCATCCTTGTTCTTCTCCGGCTCCACAAGCGGAACAGGTTTTGCAGTATAACCGGGCTGCAGAACGTTCTTATACTTTGCTGTAAAATTCTGTTCCTGACAGCATACCGTCACAAGCACATCCTCATAGATGAACGGTGGCTGCACAGCCTGCACCAGTTTCCAGATGATAAGCGAAAGAATCTTCTGCTTGGTTTCGGACAACTTTTCCTTATTACACTTTGCGCCCTGCATCGTCGGCAGGATCGCGTGGTGGTCTGTGACTTTGCTGTTATTGATAACGCAGCTCACATCCACAGTCTGGCCATCCAGAGCCAGTACCAGAGATTCCACTGTCTTGCGCATATCCTCGGTCACAAACTGGCTGTCTGTTCTGGGGTATGTCACCAGCTTTTCTTCATACAGTTCCTGCAATGCCTGCAAGGTCTGGCTGGCGGTCAGACCGTAATAGCGGTTTGCTTCTCGCTGCAAGGTCGTTAAGTCATACAGCTTCGGCGCAGACTGTTCTTTCC
>OLPL01000481.1_pt1 | contig 29693 bp, 30 predicted proteins | sample 1673211 | NCBI WGS metagenome assembly OLPL01 (sample SAMEA3136766, study PRJEB25190) | human gut metagenome | reverse complement strand
TCATGCAATTGCATGACGCGCACCTCGCAGCAAGAATGCCGAGGCATTCTTGAAATCTTGAAGAAAAGTGAAAAAGGAGGTGCCGGATATGATATACTTGGAAAGGCAGCAAAAGTATGAGAAAGTGAGAGGTATATAAGAGTATGGAAATGAACCATGTGCTGATCGTTGAAGACGATAAGGAAATCCGGGAGGGTGTTGAGATATATTTGAAAAGCCAGGGATATGTAGTATTCCAGGCGGCAGACGGAGTTGAGGGACTGGAAGTAATTGAAAAGGAAGAAATCCATCTGGCAATTGTGGATGTGATGATGCCAAGAATGGACGGGATCCAGATGACGGTAAAGCTTCGGGAAAAATACGATTTTCCGGTGATTTTTCTGTCTGCAAAATCAGAAGAAGTGGATAAGATCATGGGGCTTAATATGGGAGCTGATGATTATGTAACAAAACCATTTACTCCATTGGAGCTGCTTGCAAGAGTAAATTCACAGCTTCGCAGATACCGGAGATTTATGGAAAAATTAGGAGACAAAGAAAAGACGCAGAACATTCACGTGATTGGAGGTCTTGAACTAGATGAAGAACGAGTGGAAGTTCGTGTGGATGGGGAGCTTGTAAAAGTAACTCCGATGGAATATAAAATTTTATTATTGTTAATGAAGAATCCTGGAAGGGTGTTCTCTGCAGACGAGATTTATGAACGTGTGTGGAATGAACGTGCAGTCAACACAGACACGATCATGGTGCATGTGCGGAATATTCGTGAGAAAATTGAGATTAACCCGAAGGAACCAAAATATTTGAAGGTGGTGTGGGGAGTTGGATACAAAATTGAAAAACAGGCATAAATTAGCTATATTTTTTATCATGATTACAATATTGATTCCATCATTGGCAATGATGACCGGGTATTTTGGCTGGTATCAGATGAAAACTGAGACGAAGACAAAAGCATTTAAAAATGCAGAGAAATCGTCAGATTTTCTGGGACATTTTCTGGAGAGTACGTATCTGCTCTATAATACAGAAAGTGGAAGAAAGTACGCAGATGATGTTGAAAAATCTCTGTATGATTCCTACAATGCAGAAATGTCAGAGTATTCACATTTTAATTCTTATCTGGACTATCGGGTGCTTGATGAAAATGGCGGTGATGTTGAAAAAAGTACGGTCAGTTCAGGGAAGAATCTGACAGAAAGCAATCTAAAAAATTATGCCCTTGGAATGATTATTTCGTATGATGCAAATGGGAAACCAAGTGTCAACATTAAGAAAAGTGATTATGCAAAAGAACAGACAGTAACCATGAGAAAGCTTATCGGGAATTATTTTCAGGACAGCTGGCTGTCTTATTGTGAAGTGACGATTTATCCTGATACGGATGAGGATTATGAGGAAGTATCCTTGCAGACACCGAAGAACCGAACATACTTGTTTGCAATGTCAACGGAGAATCTGAAGGAGTATATCAATGATTATAAAATCGGAAATCCGGATTCGTATTACGCACCAGATGAAATGAATAATACAATTTTGTTGTGGATGCTGGTCGTAGCAGCTGCGGCATGGCTATATCCTTGCTTCAAGACTTTTCAGACGGGAAATGAAAAAATCTTCCATGCTCCGTTGGAGGTGACTGTGATTGCAGCTTTTGTGCTGATTGAAGTCTTGATGAATCAAAGCGGAGCATTGTTAAGCCGGATGAAAGGGTATCCGGATTTCTTAGACTGGATGGTGTGGCTCGGAACATTTGCAGCCACATACTGGATTGCAGCGAGCCTTAGAAGAGTCATACCGCTGGGAATAAAAGGATACTTGAAACAGCAGACCATGGTCGGACGCCATTGGAAGAAAATCAAAACGATAGGGAGCAACGGAGAAGATACTGCAAAATCCCTTGGAAAAAGATTTAAAGCATTTGTTGCAAAAGTATGGAAATCGCTGCAGGAAGTAGATTTGACGGATAAGAGCAACAAAATTTTACTCAGAATCGTTATTTGCAACTTTGCTGTATTATTTTTAGTATGTCTTTTTTGGGACTATCGCATGCAGGCACTTGTCATATATTCCATTATATTATTCTTCATTTTGCGGAAATATTACAAAGACATAAAGCGAAAATACGCCAGACTTTTAGAAGCAACCGGAGAATTGGCAAAAGGCAACATGAATGTGGAAATCAAGGAAGATCTTGGCATGTTCAATCCATTTAAACCAGAGATTGAAAAGATTCAGGAAGGCTACAAAAAAGCAGTGGAAGAGGAAATAAAAAGCCAGCGTATGAAGACAGAACTCATTACAAATGTGTCCCACGATCTGAAAACGCCACTGACAGCAATCATTACTTATGTTAATCTTCTGAAAGATGAAAAAGACGAAGAGAAAAAGAAAGAGTATGTCGATGTGCTGGAACGAAAATCCATGCGCCTGAAAGTGCTGATTGAAGATTTATTCGATATCAGTAAGGCAAGCAGCAAAAATATAACATTGAATCTGACAGATGTTGATGTTGTGAACCTGTTTAAGCAGGTGAAACTGGAACTGGATGAAAAAATCGAAAAAACAGATCTGGAATTCAAATGCAATTATCCTGAAGAAAAGATGACGGCTGTTCTGGATGGACAAAAGACATACCGGATCTTTGAAAACCTGATCGTGAACGTTACCAAATACGCAATGCCACATACAAGGGTATTTGTGGATATTTTCAGAGAAGAAAATGAAATCGTAGTACAGATGAAAAATGTATCGAAAGATGAATTGACATTCAATCCACAGGAGATTACCGAGCGTTTTGTACGCGGTGATGAATCCAGAAATTCAGAGGGCTCCGGTCTGGGACTTGCAATCGTAAGAAGCTTTACAGAACTGCAAGGTGGACACTTCCATGTTGAGACAGAGGCAGATTTGTTCAAGGCAGAGATACGGTGGCCGTGGAAAAATAAATAAGACAATTAATACAATTTCAATTGGGGACGGGGTTTTTTGAAAAAAACCCCGTCCCCAATTGAAGTTTAACCTGTCCCTTTTTGAATTGTGCAATTTTGGTACACATTTTGGAAAGGGAAAACTTGCAGGCATACTGGATATTATCAATGAAATTTGTTATAATAGTGACACATATAAAAGCAGGTGATTCGAATGAAAATGGAAAAGAAAGATCCGCTATATCGAAGTTTCGGCTATGCCTTTCAGGGAATTTTTACTTGTGTCCGGAAAGAACGGAATATGAAGATTCATTGTGTGGCGGCAGTGCTTGTTGTGATTGCGGGTGTGATTTTGAAGATTTCAGCGATTGAGTGGTGCATCTGTATGGTGCTGTTCGGACTGGTCATGGCGCTGGAACATGTGAATACGGCAGTGGAAGCGGTGGTGGATATGGTGACAGAAGAATATCACCCGTTGGCGAAAGTTGCGAAAGATACCGCAGCAGGAGCAGTGCTCATTGCTGCAATTATGGCAGCAATCGCAGGGTGCATTATATTTTTGCCGAAGATAGCGCAGATATTGCAGTAATCCAATTTAGAACAAGACTTCCGTGATATAGAAGTTTTAGAATAGACGTAAAGGAGATATGACTTATGGAAAGATTAGGAGAAGGATTAAAGAAACTGGCACTTGCAGGAATCGGAACAGCAGCGTATGCAGTGGAGAAATCTGCAGATATTCTGGATACTCTTGCAAAAAAAGGTGAGGAGACAGTTGAGCAGGGAAAGGTGCTCAACAAAGAGTTAAAGCATAATGTGAAGTCTACGATCAAAGATTACAAAGCTTCCAATGGAAAGATGCATACGGTACATGAGGCAGAGGTTGTGGAAGCGGAGGTCGTAGAGGACGATGATATTCCAGGTTCAGCAACTGAGGTGGAAGATGTCGATGACCATGAGAAAACGGAGACAGAAGAAGCTGAAACTGACAGTAAGATGGAAACTGTAGAAGAAACTGAGACAGAGGAAGAATAACGTGTCCGAAAAGAAAAATGAAAATGGATACAAAGGAAGATTTCGAGAAATAGCGGCGGTTCTTCACAAGCATGAAATTTCAAAAGGAATCACTCCGGAAAAGTTGAGGTTGATTTTGGAAGACTTGGGACCGACTTTTATTAAGGTCGGTCAGTTGATGTCCCTGAGATCAGATATTTTACCGAAGAATTATTGTGATGAATTGCAGAAGTTGTGTTCCGATGTACCTCCGATGCCTTTTTATGAGGTGGAGGAGGTGCTTCGGGACTCTTTTGGATATGAGTGGCAGGAAGAATTTGAGTGGATCGATGAGACACCGCTTGGTTCAGCGTCTATCGCGCAGGTGCATCGGGCACGGTTAAAAACTGGAGAAGAAGTGGTCATTAAGGTACAGCGAAAAGGTATTTATGAGACCATGGCGCGAGATATCGGACTCATGCACAAGTTGGTATCCCTTGTTCCACCAATCAGTATCACTGACATGGTGGATTTTAAAATGGTATTGAATGAGCTGTGGAAGGTCACTCAAGAGGAAATGAATTTCATCATTGAAGCCGGGAATATGGAAGAGTTCAAAGAGAAGAACAGGGACGTTGCATTTGTGGATACGCCGGTTCTTTTTAAAGAATACACCACGTCTTCGGTTATTGTGATGGAGTACATTGATGGTTATGCCATTGATGATAAGGAACATTTGCTGGAAGATGGCTATGATATGAATGAAATAGGAAGCAAATATGTGGACAATTTCATCAAACAGGTCATGGACGACGGCTTTTTTCATGCGGATCCGCACCCGGGAAATGTACGAATCCGGGATGGTAAGATTGTCTGGATTGACATGGGTATGATGGGACGACTTACAGAACGCGACCGGGAACAGATTGCCAAGGCAGTGGAAGGTGTTGCCCTTAATGATATCGGCATGATCCAGGATGCTGTGCTGGCGCTTGGAGAATTTCGCGGAGAGCCAGATCCAAGCCAGCTTTATAAGGACATTCGAGGTTTGATGGCAAAGTATGGAACGGCAGATATGGGAAATATTGACGTGGCAGAAGTCCTTCAGGATCTCATGGATGTCATGAAGGAAAATAAAATCACCATGCCCCACGGACTGACTATGCTGGCGAGAGGACTTGCTCATGTAGAGGGGGTGCTTGCGGATATCAGTCCGCAGATTAATATGGTAGAGATTGCAGCATCCCGGCTGAAAAGTCAGTTTATCCAGAATCATGACTGGAAAAAAGAAGCAAAATCCGGGGCGAAGAGCATTTATCTGTCTATGAGAAAAGCAGTGGATATTCCGGCTCTTGTGGCAGATCTTTTAGACGGTTACATGAAAGGTCAGACGAGGATCAATCTGGATCTGCATGCAGGAGAAGACCTGGCGAATTTGTTGCGCCGCGTCACGAGAAATGTGGTCATGGGTCTTTGGGTCATGGCGCTACTTATTAGTTCCAGCATTATCTGCACGACAGATATGAAGCCGAAGATTCTGGGCATCCCGGCACTTGGTGCAATTGGATACTTAGGCGCATTTGTAATTGTACTCTATGTGTTTATAAAACACATTTTTTCAAGGAAATAATCGAGTCTGAGGCAGAGGCAGCCTGAGGCTTGGGAAAATATGCTGTAATATCTGAAAAGTGATAAGGAATAAAATATGAGGAGAGGTTAAAATGGAAGTACAGTCGGTTATTAATGAGTCAGCATTAAAAGAGGCGAGAAAATATCTGATCAAGCCGGGAATCCGTAAGATCAGTGCAATTGCCAGTGCAGCATTTGTGCTGCTGGCAGCATATTGTATGTTGACAGGAAGACCGTCTACGATGTTGCTGGCAGTATTTGCAATTGTCATTTTTTATGGGGAATTAAAAATGATTGAGAGCAAACAGATTAAAGGATTCCTGAAAAAATTGAAAGAGCTTTATGGAAAAACAGAAGTGATTGCACCAATTGTATTTCGTGATGCAGATATTTTGATTCAGAATCCGCTTTCCGGTGGGAAAAATGCAGTCAGATATGAAGTTATGGATACATTAATTGAGACAGAGCATTATTTCCTTCTCTTTACAAAGGAGTGGCAGATTACAATTATTGCGAAAGATGGAATGGATTCAGGAGAAAAAGACAGGTTCTTGAAAATGATGGAAGAAAAGATGCCGGGCTTAAAGAGAAAGTATGGAAAGAAATAATCCAGAATATATGTAAAATGGAGAAAATACAGAAGTAGGATTTAAAGGTAATTTTTATTATGGAGAGAGATTTGACGAGTGGCAGTGTGTTCAAGACGGTAGTTTATTTTTCTTTACCGTACTTGCTGTCATGCTTTTTGCAGACATTATATGGAATGGCAGATCTGTTCATTGTAGGGCAGTTCGGAGGAGTCAGCAGTACGACAGCAGTGTCGATCGGAAGTCAGATCATGCATATGTTAACGGTAATGATAGTGGGACTTGCCATGGGTTCGACAGTGATGATCGGTCGTAGTATCGGTGCAAAAAATAAACGGCAGGCAGCGGAATGTATCGGAAATACGGTGACGATGTTTATGGGAATATCTATGGTTCTGATGGCAGTCCTTCTTGTGCTTGTCCGACCAATTGTGGGAATAATGTCTACTCCGGCGGAGGCAGTAGAAGGGACAGTTCGTTATCTGACTATTTGTTTTATAGGGATTCCTTTTATCACAGCTTATAATATTATCAGCTCCATTTTTCGGGGGATGGGGGATTCTAAGAGTCCGATGTATTTTATTGCGATGGCATGTGCGGCCAATATCGGATTGGATTATCTGTTTATTGGATTGCTGGGGTTGGATGCGGCCGGTGCTGCCCTTGGAACGACGATCGCACAGGCAATCAGTGTAGTTGTATCGATGGTTGTGATTTTGAAAAGAAAGGGTGGAATTCGTTTGGAAAAATCGGATTTCAGACCGAAATGCATGACCATGAAAAATATTTTAAAGGTCGGAGTTCCGGTGTGCCTGCAGGACGGTTTCATCCAGGTATCTTTTGTTGTAATCACGATTTTTGCAAACCAGCGAGGACTGACAGATGCGGCAGCAGTTGGAATTGTGGAGAAGATCATCAGTATTTTATTCCTTGTTCCATCGTCTATGATGTCTACAATCTCAGCACTTGTGGCGCAGAATATCGGAGCGGGAAAACACGACCGTGCAAAGCTGACATTAAAATATGTGCTGATGATTACGGTGACATATGGATTAATTATGACGATTATCGTACAGTTTGTGTCAGTTCCGCTGGTAGGATTATTTACAAATGATGGTGCAGTTGCAGTAAGTGGAGCCGGATATCTTCTCAGCTATGCATCAGACTGCATTTTCGCAGGAATTCATTTCTGCCTGAGTGGATATTTCTATGCATATGGTCTGTCAGTGATTTCGTTCATTCATAATTCGATATCGATTGTGTGTGCGAGAATCCCACTATCCTACTATGCGTCAGTGCATTTTAAGGATACGCTGTTCCCAATGGGATGTGCAGCTCCGGCAGGCTCACTCATTTCTGTGGTGATTTGTGTTGGTGTCTTTATCTGGCTGGAGCACCACGAAGATAAGTATCAAAATATATAGTAAATGCATTGATTTCGACATCTGTAATGTATCGTTTATTGGTCTCAAATTTTGTCTCGTTTTTTGCACCTTTTCTATTGATTTTGCAGTTGAATCAAGATAAAATCGGTTGTAAAAGTGAGGCAAAACGGAACAAAAAAGAGGAGGCGGAATATGAATCAGGCAGATATTGAAAAATATGCATTTTTGTATTTTTGTGGAGAGAAGGACAGAGATATTTTACTTGAAAATAGAAAAATGACATTTGAGGATTTGGAGCGGTTTAGTTATCTGACAGATCTTTTCGGGTTTCAGAAATATCATGCACAGATCTGGAACAAATTTTCCGGGCAGTTTGAAGAAAAATTCGAGGCGCTGGAACATTTATATGAAGAAAGTGCAGATATTGTTCGAGACAATTATATTTCACAAGATCAGGAAGATTTAGACGATACTGACCAACAGACACAATGGAAAAATGATTTCTTAAGAAATGCAGTTTGCCATAACTTAAAGTTATGACAAACTGCGCTTTTTATGTATTTTTCAAATCTTCTTTTCTCTTGTATAGTGTAATGCATGAAGAGGATAACAAAAAACATGGGAAAAGGAGATTTTGATATGATTCAGATAAAGTATGATATTGTAGGTTCTTTCCTCCGCCCGGAGGCAATTAAAAAAGCGAGAGCAGAGTTTAAAAGTGGTGCAATCACAAGAGAAGATTTGAAAAAGGTTGAGGACGAGGAGATTGCAAAGCTGGTTAAAAAAGAAGTGGAGCATGGCCTTCCATTTATCACAGATGGAGAGTTCCGCCGCCGCTGGTGGCATCTGGACTGGCTGAAAGAGTTCGATGGATTTGATACAATTCATTTTACGAAGGAAATCAATGGAACGAGTAATGAAATCGAGCTTGGAACAGTAACAGGAAAGATTTTCTATGACAAGAATAAGGTTCACCCGGAGGTGGAAGCATGGGATTATCTTCACAGGCTGGCATCCCAGTATGAAGGTGTGACTGCGAAGAAATGTATTTCCGGTCCGAATATGATTCTGATCGATCACTTCCTTCAGCTTGGCAACAAAGAAACTCCGTATTATGGAAGAGATTTAAAAGCTTTGATTGATGATATTGCAAAGGCTTATCAGGAGGCAATTTTGGATTTTTATGATCATGGATGCCGCTATCTGCAGATTGACGATACTTCATGGACCTACTTGATCGATGAGAAGTTTTTACAGAAAGTAGAAGCACTTGGTTATACGCAGAAAGAGGTGTTGAACTGGTTTTGGAATGTGTCCACAAAAGCACTGGAAAAGAAGCCTGTTGATATGGTTGTTGCAACACATTTCTGCAAAGGAAATTTCAAAGGGAATCCGTTATTTTCTGGATTTTATGATGCAGTGGCACCAGTCATTGCAGACATTCCGTATGATGCATTCTTTGTAGAGTATGACGATGCGCGCTCAGGTTCTTTTGAACCTTGGAAAGTGTTAAAAGATAAGGACGCTCTCTTTGTGGCAGGGCTGATCTCCACAAAGAATCCTGTTCTGGAAGCCCACGATGAAATTAAGAAACGTTATGAGGAAGCAAAAGCGGTAGTGGGAGAGCAGATTGCACTTTCCCCGCAGTGTGGATTTGCTTCCGTGGAAGAAGGAAACTGTATTGACGAAGAGACGCAGTGGAAGAAGATAGACCTTCTTGTATCCTGCAAAGACTTCCTATAAGAAATCTTAAGAAATTTGTTTGCCAGGCAGACTGAAAATTCACATTGAGGATTATGAATGAGTCTTGAAAATTAAAAGCTGACTAAATGAGAAAATCACTTATTTAGTCGGCTTTTTAACGTGTGTGTATATTACAAAAGGGTCTGGAAAGCTTAGCAGAGTGCCGAAACTCCACAGTTTCTTAAGGAAACTCATAAATTTTATTAAGATATTCTAAAGTATGTTGTTATTTTATTTTCTGCGTATAAAATAGGTATTATGAACAAATTAAGCAGAGAGAAAATGTGTAAAAAAGAGAAAAAAGAAATCTTAAGAATTTTATTGCCACCGATATTTACATTTTTGTTGAATTCTGTGGTATACTGGGGTGCACCCTTAATTAAAACAGGAATTGCAGCACGCAATCTGTCGAGTTCTGTTGACAGGATTGTTCCATTTATGCCGCAATTCATCATAATTTATTTTGGATGCTATATATTCTGGGTTGTGAATTATCTACTCATTGCGGCGCAGAAAGAGGAACACAGGTATCAATTTTTTACTGCTGACTTTTATGCGCGGCTGATCTGTTTTGTCTGTTTTGTATTTTTCCCAACTACAAATACAAGACCGGAACTTACAGGCAGTGACATCTTTACTGGTGCAGTTCGTTTCCTGTACCAGATTGACAAGCCGATAAATTTGTTTCCGTCCATTCACTGTATGGCGAGCTGGTTTTGCTGTATAGGACTTAGAAAATGTGAAAATGTTCCAAAGTGGTACCAGAATTTGTCTGAGATTATCGCAGTTCTGGTATTTATTTCTACCCTTGCGCTCAGACAGCATGTACTGGTTGATGTATTTAGTGGAATTTTGGTGGCAGAAGTAACATGGCAGATCAGCAGACGTACGAATGGATATCGGATTTATCAGAGAATCATTGAAAATATGTCAGATTGGCTGCAACATATCATTAACCGGCTGAAACATGTATGGAAGGATTTGTTTTTTCGGGCCAAAAGGAAACAACTGACAGGGGGAAGGAAGAATGGCAGATAAGAAAAAAATGATATTTAATATAGTATTCCTGATCCTTGTATTTGCCGGAACACTGTATGGCGTCTTTCACGGGGAGGATCTGGGAAAAATCGTCCATATTGTGAAAACAGTGGATCCGCTTTGGCTGATTCCGGGTGTGATCTGTGTCGTGATTTTTATCTGGGGTGAATCCATCATCATTTTTTATATGATGCATACGCTTGGAATCAAACTGAAAAAATGGACCTGTTTTTTATTTTCCTCGGTCGGTTTTTTCTTTAGCTGTATTACTCCGTCAGCGACAGGCGGACAGCCGGCTCAGATATATTATATGAAAAAAGAGAAGATTCCGATTCCGGTGTCTACGCTTGTTCTTATGATCGTGACTATTACATATAAGCTGGTACTTGTGGTAATCGGAGTTACAATGACAATTTTTGGTCAGGGCTTTATTAAGGCACACCTTTACCGGGTTCGTCACATTTTTTATCTGGGGACGGCACTCAATGTATTCTGTGTGTCAGGAATGCTGGTACTTGTATTTCATCCGATGCTTGCAAGATCAATTCTTGTAAAAGGACTTGACCTTCTGGAAAAAATGCATTTGATGAAGAAAAAGAGTTCAAGACTTGAAAAGTTGAATGCTTCTATGGATCAGTACCGTGCGACGGCGGTGTATCTGCGGGAGCATGTATGGGTGCTTGTGGAAGTGTTTGCAATTACAGTATTCCAGAGATTTGCATTGTTCGCGGCAACCTGGTTTGTATATAAAGCATTTGGACTCTCCGGAAGTTCTGCATTTGTCATAATTATATTGCAGGGAACCATCTCTGTGGCTGTGGATATGTTGCCACTGCCAGGAGGAATGGGAATCAGCGAACAGTTATTTTTAAGAATATTTTTACCAATATTTGGAAGTAAGTTATTGCTTCCGGGAATGCTCTTAAGCCGTGGCCTGGGATATTACACCGAGCTGCTCTTAAGTGCACTGCTTACAATTGTTGCGAATTTTACAATAGGAAGAAATGTTAAAAAGGGATAAGAAAGTTGAGGGAAATGAATGATGTTAGGTGTATATGATTACACAGTAGTGCTGACTTATGTAAGTGTATTGATTTCGATGGGAGGAATGCTGTTTTCTATGAATGGTTATCCGAGAATGGCGATTGTCTGTCTGGCACTGTCAGGATTTTGTGATATGTTTGACGGCAAGATTGCCCGGACGAAAAAAAATCGTACTGAAGTGGAGAAAAAGTTTGGAATTCAGATTGATTCGTTGGCAGATATTATCTGTTTTGGTGTGGGACCTTCATTGATTGCATATCGTATGGGAATGAACCATGGTATCGGAGTTGTGATTCTGATGTTCTATGTGCTGGCAGGACTGATCCGTCTGGCATGGTATAATGTGTCTGAAGAAATCCGTCAGGAAGAGACCACGGAAAACAGGGAATGTTATCAAGGACTTCCGATTACTTCTATGGCAGTTGCACTTCCTATTTTATATGTGTTCCGTCCGATACTTGGCAAAGATTTTATCATTGCCTTGCATGCGCTTGTACTGATCGTCGGACTTTTATTTATCACAAATTTCAGACTCCGCAAGCCGAAGAAGCTGGGACAGACTGTCATGGTTGTCATTGTCGCACTGGCAGTGCTGCATGGACTGCATATCTGGTAGAGAATTCCTGCAAAGCCAGGTGGAATCGTGAAAGAATATATGAGAGATTGAACATTAAGTGAGGGAAAAGACATGGCTGTGACATATATCACTCGTGATGGAACGAAAATAGACGGAACGACTGGACAGGATCACCTGTTAGAAGTTATTTATGGTCATGCGCTGACCAGAATGCTGCTCCGCCCATTTTTGTCTCCGGCAGTTTCTGATATTTGTGGAAAGTTTTTAAGTACAAGACTTTCTAGGAGGATAATCCCTTCCTTTGTAAAAAAGAATCACATTGATCTTGGCATTTATGAAAAGCAGGAATTTGATTCCTATAATGCATTTTTTACAAGGAAGATCAAGGCGGAGCAAAGACCGATCAATGAACAGAAAAATATTCTGATCAGCCCAAGCGACGGAAAAGTCACTGCATATCCAATCACGCAGAAAGGGAGATTCTGGATCAAACACACACAGTACTCGGCAGCGCAGCTTTTAAAAGATGAGCGTTTGGCAGAACGTTATATGGGCGGCTGGATTTATGTGATCCGTCTGACAGTGGATGATTATCACCGGTACTGCTATGTGGCAGATGGACGAAAGTCAAGACAGCGGAAGATTCGCGGCGTACTTCATACAGTGAACCCAGTGGCAAATGATTATTATCCAATTTACAAAATGAATTCGAGGGAATACTGTCTTCTAAAGACAAAGGAGCTAGGAACAATCCTTCTTATGGAAGTAGGAGCTTTGATGGTTGGAAAAATCAATAATCATGAAGAAGATTCTGCTCAGGTAAAACGTGGTGACGAAAAAGGAATGTTCGAATTCGGTGGTTCTACGATTGTGGTGATGACAGAGCCTGGCATGGCAGAACCGGACAAGGATATTATCCACAATACAAAAGCACAGGCAGAGACATTGGTAAAAATGGGCGAGCCTATTGGTTGTAAATATGAATAATTCCGGGCGTTAAAAAAATGTAATCTTATGTTGACATTATAAAAAATGAGTGTTATATTACAAGTAGAACAAAAGAGAGTTCTGAAGTAATCGAGAAATTATGTTTTATGGCAGATATGATTACCCCACAGGTAAATTCCTGTGGGGTAATTTAAGATATCAGAGGGTATCAGAATACAATCTGCAGACATTCTTGAATATGAAAAACAGCAAACTAAGGGAGGAACAGATTATGTCAGCAAAAAGAGATTATTATGAAGTCCTAGGAGTTAGCCGGGATGCAGACAAGAACACAATAAAAAAGGCATATCGGAAACTGGCAAAAAAATACCACCCGGATACAAATCAGGGAAATGCACAGGCGGCAGAGCGCTTCAAGGAAGCAACAGAAGCCTACAATATATTAAGTGACCCGGAAAAGAAAAAAATGTACGACCAGTTTGGTCATGCTGCATTCGATGGAAGCGGTGCAGCAGGTGGTGCTTATGGTGGCGCTTATAGCAGAAATGGAGGCGGTACTTACCAGTATGCAGGACCGGACGGTACATTCCATGAATATCATTTTGAAGGAAATGGCGATATGGACGATTTCCTGAAGAACATTTTTGGAGGAAGCTTTGGTGGCTTTGGCGGCGCTACAAGAAGTTCTTCGAAAGGATCAAGGAGTGGCTTTAGTGGAAGTGGCTTTGGAAGAAGTGGCTTTGGCGGCACTGGTTTTAGTGGAAGTGGCTTTGGAGGAAGCAGCTTTAGTGGAAGTGGCTTTGGCGAAAGTGGATCGTATGCAAATTACAGCCAGGACGGAGCAGATGTTACAGCAGAAATTACAGTAGGATTTGACGAAGCTGCCTTTGGTTGTGAGAAAGTCATACATTTGACGGAAAATAATGGAAAAGCAGTAGGCAAAGCATTGAAGGTAAAGATTCCGGCCGGCATTGATACGGGTAAGAGTATTCGGCTTCGCGGAAAAGGAAATCCGGGAATCAATGGCGGAAAAGCAGGAGATCTTCTTCTGAAAGTGAAAGTCGCATCAAAACCAGGATATGAACGGAAGGGCATGGATGTTTACACAACAGTCAGAGTTCCATTCACAACAGCAGTACTTGGTGGTGAGGCGAAGGTTGAGACACTTCACGGAAATGTATTGTGTAAGATTAATCCGGGAACTCAGTCCGGAACAAAGATTCGTTTGAGAGGCAAAGGAATTGTTTCTATGAAAGATAAGAATCAGCATGGAGATCAATATGTGACGGTCCAGATTGATGTGCCGGGAAATTTGAGTGAAGAAGCAAAAAGAAAATTAAGAGAATTCGAAGTAGCATGTAAGAAAGGACAACAAGGTGTAGCATAATAATAAAAGAATAGATTTATAATATAGATTTACAGGATAAACCTAAACCTACAGTTTAACGAATTACTGTGTTCGTGTATTGACGCTTTCTTAAGAAAAGCTTATAATGAACAAGGATATTGCCTGCGTAGATATTGCTTGCTTAGATATTGCTTGCTTAGATATTGCTTGCTTTGAATCTATGCTTTAAGCATAGATAATATAAGGAAAGCAGGCAGATTATAAAGACATGTAATTGTATATGGATACAGATTATGTAAAATATATGCTAAGGAGAACAAAAAATGAAGAAAATTATCTTAACCGGTGACAGACCAACAGGACGTCTTCATGTGGGACATTATGTAGGATCACTGCAGGAGCGTGTGAAATTGCAGAATTCCGGTGATTATGATGAAATCTATATTATGATTGCAGATGCTCAGGCATTGACAGACAATGCGGAACATCCAGAGAAAGTAAGACAGAATATTATGAATGTGGCACTGGATTATCTTGCTTGCGGAATCGACCCGGCAAAATCTAATATTTTCATTCAGTCTATGGTTCCGGAACTGACAGAGCTTACATTTTATTATATGAATCTGGTTACAGTGTCCAGGGTACAGAGGAACCCTACAGTAAAAGCCGAGATTCAGCAGAGAAATTTTGAGGCAAGCATTCCGGTCGGATTTTTCTGCTATCCGATCAGTCAGGCAGCAGATATCACGGCGTTTCGTGCAACAACTGTACCGGTAGGAGAGGATCAGCTGCCGATGTTGGAGCAGTGTAAAGAAATCGTACACAAATTCAACAGCGTGTATGGTGAGACACTGACAGAGCCAGATATTATTCTTCCATCTAACAAAGCATGCCTGAGACTGCCGGGAATCGACGGTAAGGCAAAGATGAGTAAATCACTTGGAAATTGTATTTACCTGTCAGATGAAGCAGAAGACATTAAGAAAAAAGTTATGTCCATGTTCACAGATCCGAATCACTTAAGAGTCGAAGATCCAGGGCAGGTAGAAGGCAACCCGGTATTCATTTATCTTGATGCATTCTGCAAGCAGGATTATGTAGACGAATTTCTTCCAGATTATGCAAACCTGGAGGAACTGAAAGAACATTACAAACGCGGTGGACTTGGAGATGTAAAAGTAAAAAAATTCCTGAACAATGTAATGCAGGCAGAACTTGCACCAATCCGCGAGAGAAGAAAATCATGGGAGAAGAGACTTCCGGATGTATACGACATTCTCAAAGAAGGAAGCAAGGTTGCAGAGGCAAAAGCTGCAGAAACACTTCGAGATGTAAAAAATTCTATGAAGATAAACTATTTTGAAGATCCAGACTTTTTGAAATAATTGGAATTGTTTTGACGATTACAAAAAGGGACAGGTTAAAGTTTAATTGGGGACGGGGTTTTTCTGAAAAAACCCCGTCCCCAATTATATATTTTCAAAATTGTATATATAATATTACTAGCGATTTTTGATAGAAAGAGGTTTTTAAATGCATACGTTAAAGAGATTTATTCAATATTATGCGCCGTACAAAGCTGTTTTTTTCTTAGATCTTGTCTGTGCAGCGATAATCAGCCTGGTTGATCTGGCTTTTCCTCAGATTTTACGGACACTTACGAGGACGTTGTTTGTGGAAAATGCGTCTTCAATTATGCGTAATCTTGTACCGATTGGGATTGTGTTGTTCTTGATTTATGTTCTTCAGGCATGTTGTAAATATTATGTCAGCTATCAGGGGCATATGATGGGAGCGCACATGGAGCGCGATATGCGCCAACAATTATTTGATCATTATGAAAAATTATCGTTTTCTTATTATGATCAGAACAATTCCGGACAGATGATGAGTAAACTGGTATCGGATCTGTTTGATATTGCGGAGTTTGCGCATCACGGACCGGAGAATTTATTTATCTCGCTGATTAAAATTATCGGCTCTTTTGTATTTTTATTCCTGATCAATTGGAAGCTTGCGATCCCGCTTCTTGTAATGGTTGTATTTATGATTTTCTTTTCGGGCAGCCAGAACCGGAAGATGCAGACAACATTTATGGATAACAGGCAGAAAATCGGGAACGTGAATTCCAGTTTGCAGGATACGCTTGCCGGAATCCGTGTCGTACAGTCTTTTGCAAATGAAGAGATTGAGCGGGAGAAGTTCATGGAGAGCAATCATGGATTTCTTTTATCTAAGAAAGCGAACTATCAGTGTATGGGAAGCTTTATGAGTGGAAATCTGTTCTTTCAGGGCATGATGTATCTGATTACGCTTGTATTTGGAGGCTGGCTCATAGCCCATGGTCAGATGGAAGTAGCTGATCTTGCTATGTATGCGCTTTATATCGGAATCTTTATCAGTCCGATTCAGATTCTTGTGGAGCTGACTGAGATGATGCAGAAAGGTCTGTCCGGATTTCGGAGATTTCTGGACGTGGTCGAGACAGAGCCTGAGATTACGAACGCACCGGATGCAGAGCTGCTTGATGACGTGAAGGGAGATGTGAATTATGAAAATGTTTTCTTTCATTATAGTGATGATGACACGCCGGTTCTGGAAAATGTATCGTTCCATATTCCGGCTGGAAAATCAATTGCGTTGGTTGGTCCTTCTGGAAGTGGCAAGACAACAATTTGTTCCCTGCTTCCAAGATTTTACGATGTAACAGGTGGAAAGATTACGGTTGACGGAAAAGATGTGAGAAAGCTGACCCTTGAGAGTCTGCGTAATCAGATTGGTCTTGTGCAGCAGGATGTTTATCTTTTCTGTGGAAGTATCCGTGAAAATATTGCATATGGTAAGCCTGACGCTACGATGGAAGAGATTGAAGATGCGGCAAAGAAAGCCAATATCCATGACTTTATTATGGAACTTCCGGATGGATATGAAACATTTGTCGGAGAAAGAGGAACCCGGCTTTCCGGTGGACAGAAGCAGAGAATTTCTATTGCCAGAGTTTTCCTTAAGAATCCGCCAATCCTGATTCTGGATGAGGCGACCAGTGCATTGGACAATGAAAGTGAACGTTGGATCCAGCAGAGTCTTGAAGAGTTGGCAAAGAATCGTACAACCATTACAATTGCACATCGTTTGTCCACAATCCGTAATGCAGATGAGATTCTGGTCGTTGCTGACAATGGAATAGCAGAGCGTGGAACACACGATGAGTTAATCGCACGTGGTGGTATTTATGCACATTATTATGAAATGTCATAGTTTTTACAAAATGTAGATAAAATTGGCACATAGATTTAGATAATATGGAAATTGATGTGTCACTTAGAAAATGTTATTATAATAACAATCTTTATGATTTAAAGTATTTAGAGAATGAGGTACGTACTATGAGTTCATTAGATAAACAGATAGATTTTACGGAAAACTCATGCAAGGATTTTATTGATGTCCTTGCAAGCAGTGCCCCGATTCCGGGAGGCGGCGGAGCGTCTGCTTTAGTTGGAGCAATCGGAGTGGCACTCGGCAATATGGTGGGAAGTCTTACTGTCGGTAAGAAGCGTTATGCAGATGTAGAAGAAGATATTATCCGTTGTAAAAAAGAAGCAGATGAAATTACAAAGCGGCTTCTTGAACTTGTGGCAAAAGATGCCGAGGTCTTTGAACCATTAAGTAAAGCGTACAGTCTGCCAAAGAGTACGCCGGAAGAACTTGCAAAAAAGGAAGAAGTTATGGCAGTTGTGTTAAAAGATGCATGTGAAGTACCGCTTGAAATTATGAAAACCTGTGCAAGAGGATTAGACCTGATGAAAGAGTTTGCTGAAAAAGGAAGCCGGATTGCACTTAGTGATGCAGGAGTCGGAGCAACACTTTTGAAGTCTGCACTGCAGGGCGCGTCATTGAACATTTATATTAACACAAAATCTATGAAAGATCGTGTATTAGCTCAACAGTTGAATGATGAGACAGACAGTCTCAGAAAAACTTATGAGAAGAAGGCAGATGAAATATTTGAAAACGTATGCAATGAGATTCGTTAAGTCACGGTAATGAAAAAGGAGAATCGCAAAATGGCACAGATACTGTTAGGTAAAGAAGTAACTGCTTCATTGAATGAGGAGATTGAAGAAAAAGTAAAAACATTAAAAGAGCATCAAGTGATGCCAAAACTTGGAATTATCCGAATTGGTGAAAAACAGGATGATATTGCATACGAGCGCAATGCTGTAAAGCGTTGCGAAAAATTATCTGTGGCATATGAAAAGTTTCTGCTTTCGGAAGATGTAACGGAAGAAATAGTGATTGATACGATCCAGAAACTAAACAAGGCGGAAGATATTCACGGAGTATTGGTTTTCCGCCCGTTGCCATCTCATCTGGACGAAGAGAAAATCTTAAATACATTGGCTGTAGAAAAGGACGTAGATGGAATTACCAATCTTTCCATGGCAGGTATATTTGCCGGAAAAGAGATGGGCTATGCGCCGTGTACCGCAAGTGCATGTATCAGGATCCTGGACCATTATGGAATTGACTGTACCGGGAAAAAAGCAGTGATCGTAGGACGAAGCCTTGTAGTTGGAAAGCCGGTATCTATGATGCTTCTGAAGAAAAATGCAACAATTACAGTCTGTCATACAAAGACTAAGAATATAAAGCAGGAAGTACAGGCTGCAGATATCGTAGTTGCGGCAGCAGGAAGTGCAGGATTTATAAAGAAAGAACATTTAAGAACGGGACAGGTTGTTATTGACGTGGGAATCAATGTGAACGAAGAAGGCAATCTGTGCGGAGACGTAGCATTTGATGAGGCAGAACCGATTGTAGATGCAATTACACCGGTTCCAGGAGGAGTTGGCGGAGTCACGACTTCAATTTTGGTGGAGCATGTGGTAAATGCGGCACTTTTGAAAATGGAAGCCAGTGAGAAATAGTATTACAAATATGTGAAAAGGTTAAAAAACATCAAGAAAAAGGTTAAAATTACTTCTTGAAATTTCTGCTCATAAGTATATAATATCAATTTGTAAATAAATATTAGTTCACCGAAATTCGTTGATGAGAACAATGCCGTATCAATTGTTATTTTACAGAGAGCCTGTGTGTGGTGGAAGTAGGCAGTAGCAAGATAAGGATATCCTCTCTGAGAAGCGGGTTGAAAGTTATATCAGTAGACCTCGCCGGTATCCTCCGTTACAGGGAAAGCGTATGTTAGTACGTGACAGAGTGTCGTAAAGTATTGTATTTTACGGAATCAGGGTGGTAACGCGGAATTTTATTCGTCCCTTTTCAGACTATGGTCTGGGAAGGGACTTTTTGCATTGTATGCTATGCAAATATGCATGGAATGAGAGTAGTTTTGGTGGACATGTAATAGCTTAAGGAGGACTTGAAAATGAAAGCATTACAAAAAGCAAGCAAATTTTTATCAGATTACACGTCGGTTGTAGTAATCGCAATTGCGATTGTTACATTTTTCGTACCATCTATGATGGGGTGGGTCAATTACTCCCTGTTTACAGATATGGTAGCCAATAAATTCACCAGTCAGTCTATTATCATTGGTGTCATCATGTTCAGCATGGGTCTGACACTGACAACAGAAGATTTTAAGATACTGGCACAGCGTCCATTTGATATCTGTGTAGGTGCGATCGCACAGTATCTGATCATGCCATTTTTGGCATTTGCACTGACGAAGTTATTACATCTTCCTGACGGAATCGCACTTGGACTGATCTTAGTAGGCTGCTGCCCAGGAGGCGTATCTTCCAATATCATGTCTTATCTGTGTGGTGGAGATGTAGCATTTTCTGTAGGAATGACAACAGTATCCACACTGGTTTCACCGGTTATGACACCTCTTATGGTATCATTTCTTGCAAGAGGAACTCAGATTACGATCAAAGGACTTCCAATGTTTGTATCTATCATTGAGACAGTAATCCTTCCTGTAGGATTTGGATTTTTACTGAATTATCTGTATGGTAAGAAGAAAATGTTCCATGAGATCCAGCAGATGATGCCAGGGGTTGCAGTTCTTGGACTTGCATGTGTTGTCGGTGGTGTTGTATCTTCACAGGGATCAAAATTCTTCCAGTCCGGCGTTGTAATCTTTGTTGCAGTACTGCTTCACAATGGACTTGGATATCTGTTCGGATACGGTGCAGGAAAACTGGTCGGAATGAACACATCCAAAAAGAGAACGATAGCGATCGAAGTCGGAATGCAGAACGCAGGACTCGCCACAAATCTTGCTACAACGACAGCACAGTTCGCTTCCACACCGGAGTCAGCAATCATCTGTGCAGTCTCCTGTACATGGCATTCTATCTCAGGAACATTACTTGCAGGAATGTTTGCAATGTATGATAAAAAGAAAGAAAAAGCTGCTGGAAAAGTAGTTACAGAACAGTAAAAATATTAAAAAAAGCTGCCGGGAAACAGTCGGAAAGACTTGAAACAAGGCAGCTTTTTGCGTAGTCAGAGAGCCCTGAAAAAACGTGCTGAGCAAAGAAAGGTTGTTCTTTTTGAAAAAATAGTATATAATATCTTAGTGTTAACCCCAAAACAAGCAAGAAAGGATTACATTTATGAACATGCATAAGAAACGGATCGCAAGACGCGGGGCAGCCTTTGTCTGTGCGTTCGGTGTCGCACTGTCAGCAATGCCGGTGCATGCAGCGGAGGTCAAAAGCCTCGAAGATAAGACCAGTAATCTTCAAAGTCAACTGGAAGGGATTAATCAGGATTTGGTTACGCTCAGCAATAAGATTGCTGAGACAGAAGCGGAAATTGAAGAGTCGAACAATGAAGTATACCGCCTGGAGGCATCACTTCAGATTTCTCGTAATAACGAGGAAAAGCAGTATGAAACGATGAAGACTCGTATTAAGTACATGTATGAAAATGGTTCAGAGACAATGATCACTATGCTGTTTACTGCAGACAGTATGGGAGACTTCCTCAACAAAGCCGAGTTCATTCAGAACATTACCGATTATGATAAGGAAATGTTGGAGAACATGATGGAGATACGTCAAGGTATCGAGACGCAGGAAGAGGATCTTAAGAGCCAGCAGCAGGAACTGACAGATTTACAGAGTCAGTTAAATACTGAGCAGCAGAATCTTCAGGCGAAAGCAGCAGCAACTTCCACAGATCTTGCGACTGTGAATGCGCAGCTTCAGGCAGCGCGTGAGGCACAGGCAAAGCAGGAGGAAGAAGCGCAGAAGAAAGCACAGGAAGAAGCGGCAAAGCAGGCATCAGCTTCCACTGGAAATAATACTTCCGGAAGCAGTTCCAATAATAACAGCTCTTCCAAACCTTCTAATTCCGGAAGTAATAATAACTCCGGGAGCAGTTCCAGTAATGGAAAGTATAATATTCCTTCCGGTGGTCTGACCCCATCCAAAGGGAGAATCTGGTTTAACGGACATACTGAAACCTATTATTCACAGAAGGTACTTCCGGGAGCAGGACTTAACATTCCGGGACGTCATATTGCGAGTGACGGAACAATCCGTGACAAAGATGGTTATATTGTACTTGCCAGTGATGACTATCCAAAAGGAACCGTGGTCGAGACATCTCTTGGAGCTGGAAAAGTCTATGATAGTGGAAGTGGAAAAGGTAATATTGATTTGTATACCGACTGGTAGGAAAAGAAAGAATGAGAACTCATATGACAGAAAAATTGCTCAGACCGTGTAAGGTCTGAGCAATTTTTTGTCATATAGAATGTGTACTAAATTTTTGGCTGATACCGCATATTGGAAACTTTGTAGATTGTGATAAACGCCTTAGGATCCACCTGATTGATGTATTTCATCAATTTCTGGTATTCTGTTTTATCCACAATGGTGATAATTTCGTTATGCTTTTCCATTGTGTAAGCACCGATGGCTTCATAGATAGTAGCCCCGCTGTGCAGTTCATATAAAATGAAGTGGCGCAGCTCTTCTTCTTTCTGGGTGATGATGCAGACGCGCCGTTTCATATCTTGATTGAAGATAAAGTGATCCAGTACGATTCCGTTAAAATAAGTACCGAGGACACTTAAAACTACAGTTTTCTTATCGTACACAAGTGCTGCGGACAGAGCCACACACATACCGGACAGTGACATGGCTTTTCCGAGATCCATATGCAGATATTTGTTCATGATTTTGGCAACAATATCCAGTCCGCCAGAAGAGGCATTTCGATTGAACAAAATTGCAAGTCCGACGCTTACGACCAGTATATAACAGAGTACATCCAGTTCCTGGCTGTCGGTCATGGAGTAAAAATCCGGGAAAATCTTTTCGAAAAGCCCCAGAAACAGTGGAAGCATAATGCTTGTATAGACAGTTTTTGCTCCGAATTCCCGACCGCATGTAAAGAATCCGATAATCAGAAGCACTACATTTAAGATCATAGTGATTGCTGACAATGGAAGCGGTACAAAGTTTGACAGAATGATTCCAAGACCAGAGATACTGCTGACAGAAGCGTGGCTTGGTACAAGGAAGAAGTAGACTGCAGCGGCAATAATTGCCACAGCAAGCGTCAGAATCAACGTTTCCTTTACAGAGTCTGCGTATTGATTTTTCTTATTCATATGTAACAATCCCCCACAAATAACATTTGCAACATTCATTTGCAAAGTATATTTTAACTGGTTCTGTGTGGAATAACAAGGTGTCTGTTGTATAAAATTGACAGAGATTTATAAAGAGCAGTATAATTAAAAAAGTAATAGCAAATGAGGGGATGGATTGGGAGGAGATGTATGGGAAAAAGAAAAGCCGTTTATTGGATCCTTCTTGCTTTGATAATGGTTACAGTGACAGGTTGTGGCTATACGCTGGAAGAAAAGAGAGAAATGAAGCGTTATGAAAAGCAAGGACGGGAAAATGCGAAAAATTATATAAGAGAAAAATATGGAATCGATGCAAAGATTACAGAGATAAACTGTGAGAAATACAGTTCAAGTCCGGTGCCGGATTTTTTTCCTTCTCCCACCGGAAATGTATTCGTGAAAATGAAGTACAAGGGGGCAGATTTTTTAGTTGCGATATCAGGGCAGAAAAAGAATATGGACGGGCTTGATAATTATCAGTTTCAGGAGATTGCCACAGCATTTGCACAAGAAATGTATAACATCACAGGACTTCACGCAGAGAGTGCCTATGTATGTTATGGTGAGTATGGAACGGTAAAAGACGAAAAAAATGGAATGATCCACACATTTTATGATGGGGAAAATCTGGCAGAAGTCTTACAGAAGGAATCTGCAAGAGCTGTTGTATCTTATGCCAATCAGGACGTAGAACAGATTCCTGTATCGCAGATAAGCCAGAAGACAGGCGTTGATACAATATTGCTTACGGATTACGAGAGCCGGGAAGCATATCAGACGGTTCGGTGTCCATATTATAATCTGGCTGGCTGGCCGATTGAAAATGGAATAGAGAATCAACTATATCTGATGAATGGATATCGTGTTGTGGGTGCGGGTGAAGATACCTATGTAAAATGTAAGAAAAAAATTCAGGATGATATTATCCTGATTACAGAAAATCCCAAGGATCAGATCATACTTGAAAAAACCAGTCTGGATTCACAGGAAAATTGGAATGGGAATGGATTTATTGATGCGAAGCAGGTGGCCAGTGCCTATACATTTGACACAAATTCTGAAAAAGTATATGTGTATTTTCCGGTGGAAAAACTGGACACGAAAGAAGTGAAAGAAGCTCAGTTAGTCAAGCAGTATCAGTACAAAGGAGAAACATGCTATGACAATATCATCAGCAAAGTGACTGATGATGGCAAGTATATTCATGGCATCGTCTATACAAGAGACGAGACGGAGATAAAAATATCCGTGTTTATAGATCAGTAGGTGAAGAAAGCAATGAAGAAATTACCGAGTGCTCTTGACACAAAATAAAAATCGATTTATACTAGGCATTGTAAATAAAAGGGGAGCTTGTGATAGCAGGCTGAGAGGAAGTCTTCAACTTCGACCTAGAACCTGATTTGGATAATGCCAACGTAGGAACGTATAAGATAATGTTACGGGAGATACATTGGTGTATCTCCTTTATTATGCATAGGAAACCACGTCTTTTCTTCTAAGCCAGGTACGAATCATAGAATATAGGAAATTTTGAGAGTGAACAGAGTTCATGAAGGGGTGCACCACCGCGGGTGTATTTCTTTGTGAACTCTGTTTTATATAATAGGAAATTACATTTCTTTTTATATAAAAAGCCTCCGGCAGGATGCGCACTCGCATTTCCGGAAAGGAGCAGCCATGATTACAGTCAATGGAGAGAACAGAACGCTGGAACATCCAGTGTCGGTAACGGAATACTTGAAAGCATGTAATTATATTCCGGTGCAGGTAGTAGTAGAATTGAATGAGGAGATCATCAAAAGAGAAAATTACGATACAACTGTACTGAAAGATGGAGATGTTGTAGAGATTCTGCATTTTATGGGCGGCGGAAGCTTCTAAGCTTCACGATATGCGAATAGCAGGTATCATAATTTATGAGTAAACAAAGAAAGGTGGATAAAAAAATGACAACAACAAACACAAATGAAGACAAATTAATCCTGGGAGGACATGAATTTACTTCCCGTTTTATTATGGGATCTGGAAAATTTTCATTGGAGCTTATGAAAGCATGTATTGAAAAAGCAGGAGCACAGATCGTAACACTTGCTTTGCGCCGTGCTAATGAAGGCGGACTTGCTAATATTCTGGATTATGTGCCGAAGGACGTAACACTTCTTCCGAATACATCCGGTGCCAGAAATGCGCAGGAAGCAGTTCGTATTGCAAGACTTTCCAGAGAGCTGGGTTGTGGAGATTTTGTAAAGCTTGAAGTTATTCACGATTCGAAATACCTTCTTCCGGATAATTACGAGACAATCAAGGCAACAGAGATCCTTGCAAAAGAAGGGTTTGTTGTTATGCCATACATGTATCCGGATTTGAATGCAGCCAGAGATCTGGTAAATGCAGGGGCAGCCTGTGTGATGCCTCTTGGTTCTCCAATCGGTTCAAATAAGGGAATCTGTACAAAAGAGTTTATCCAGATTCTTATTGATGAGATTGATCTTCCAATTATTGTTGATGCAGGAATCGGTCGTCCGTCACAGGCATGTGAAGCTATGGAAATGGGTGCGTCAGCAGTGATGGCCAATACTGCTATTGCGACAGCAGGAGATGTCCAGGTTATGGCTGAAGCGTTTAAAAAGGCAATTGAGGCAGGAAGAAGTGCTTATCTTTCCGGATTAGGAAGAATACTGGATAAAGGAGCAAGTGCGTCTTCACCATTAACAGGATTTTTGCATGAGTAAATTGCACTGATAACAGAATACAAGTATAAAGATATACAAGAAAAGATATACGAGAGGATCAATGTAACAGCGATGGTAGAAACAATGCAGACCAGTAAAAAAGATGGTCATTTTAATGAAAGTATTGTAAATGAAGAAATACTGGAAGATATGAAAAAGAATTGTATCGATCATATGAAGTATCTTCCGGATATGGAGCAGTTGGAAGAATCTGATGTGATGGATCAGGTTATTTCTGCAATGAAAGCATATGATTATGATAAATATACAGAAGCAGATGTAAGAAGAGCACTGGCGCATGATAACCGGACACCAGAGGATTTTCAGGCACTGCTTTCGCCGGCAGCACTTCCGCTTTTAGAGGAGATTGCGCAGCAAGCACAGATTGAAACAAGAAAGCATTTTGGAAACAGTGTGTATATGTTCACGCCAATTTATATTGCAAACTACTGTGAAAATTACTGTATTTACTGTGGATTCAACTGTCATAATAAGATTCGCCGTGCACAGCTTAATGAAGAAGAGATTGAAAAAGAGATGGCTGCTATTGCCAAGACCGGACTTCAGGAAATATTGATTCTTACAGGTGAGAGTAAGACAAAATCTAATGTGGAGTATATTGGAAAGGCATGCGAGGTTGCACGAAAATATTTTAAAGTGGTAGGTCTTGAAGTATATCCGATGAATTCGGATGAGTATGCATACCTTCATAAATGCGGAGCAGATTATGTGACAGTCTTCCAGGAGACTTACAATTCAGATAAGTATGAAACATTACATTTAGCAGGACATAAAAGGATTTTTCCATATAGATTGAACACACAAGAACGTGCACTTAAGGGTGGCATGCGAGGTGTTGGTTTTGCGGCACTTCTTGGACTGGATGATTTTCGCAAAGATGCTTTCGCGACAGGTTATCATGCATATTTGCTTCAAAGAAAATATCCGCATGCAGAGATTGCATTTTCTTGTCCAAGATTGTGTCCGATCATCAATAATAATCGCATTAACCCGATGGATGTTCATGAGCCGCAGTTACTTCAGGTAGTCTGTGCATATCGTCTGTTCATGCCATTTGCAAGTATTACGGTGTCTACAAGAGAATGTGCCCGTGTTCGTGATAATCTGGTAAATATTGCAGCGACCAAGATATCCGCAGGAGTCAGCACAGGAATTGGAAGTCATGTGGAAGATATCGAAGATAAAGGTGACGACCAGTTTGAGATTTCAGACGGAAGAACGGTGGATGAAGTGTTCGATGCGCTGAAAAAGAATGGTTTACAGCCAGTTATGAATGATTATATATATTTGTAGATGTGAAATGTCAGACCACAAATAAATATTTTTTTATGATTGCAGGGAACGGAGGTTTTTAGTATGAGAACGCGAGAAGAAGTTTTGCAGTATGCGCTATCTTTCCCGAATGTGTATGAAGAAAGACCATTTCGCAATCAGGGCTGGCAACTGGTAAGAGTAAAAGGAAGTAAGAAAACATTTTTATGGATTTATGAAAGAAATGGATATGTTAATTTAAATGTTAAAGTTGATCCGCAGTGGAGAGATTTCTGGCGCAGTACTTATGCCTCTGTTATTGCAGGGTATCATCAGAATAAAGAACATTGGAATACCATCATTTTAGATGGTTCTATTCCTGAAAATGAGATTCAAAGAATGATTTTCGAGAGCTATGATCTGATTACGGATAGCCCGACGAAAAGAATCTATGAGGCAGTGAAAAAGATTCCCAAAGGTCATGTTGCGACTTATGGTAAAGTTGCAGAGCTGGCAGGAGATGCAAAGATGGCAAGAGCAGTTGGAAATGCGCTTCATAAGAATCCGGATCCGGAACATATTCCTTGCTTTCGTGTGGTCAATGCGAAAGGAGAATTAGCCGGTGCATTTGCCTTTGGAGGAGAAAGTGTGCAGGCACAATTGCTGGAAGCAGACGGGATTGAGGTAATCGATGGAAAAGTAGATTTAAAAAAATATGGGATATAACAAAAAATAAAAAGTAAAAGAACCCAAGGTGCCGTTTAAGATGTGGAATGCGTTGGGTTCTTTTATTTTTTTCGCTTTAAAGCAGAAAAGAAGCCGTGTGAAATTACAGTTATGTTTCACACGGCTTTTTAGAATATACAGTTAACTAAAACTAATAATCCTTTTTATTCCATAATGTTTCCATCAATACTTATCGTTACAACCTGCCAGGGAATAAATTTTCCGCTGTTTTGAAGAGCCTTTTTGGCAGCCATTTCCAGACCGCCGCAGCATGGAACTTCCATTCTCACGATGGTTACACTTTGAATGTTGTTATTTTGAATGATTGCAGTCAGTTTTTCGCTATAATCCACCTGATCTAATTTCGGACAGCCAATTAATGTTACCTTATTCCAAATAAAATCCTGATGAAAGCTTGCGTAAGCATAAGCAGTACAATCGGCTGCAATTAAAAGCTTTGCATTGTTAAAATAAGGTGCACTGACTGGAGCCAGTTTAATCTGTACCGGCCAGTTCTGAAGTTTTGATACCTGATCTGCGGTTGAAGATAGTTTTTTTGTTTCAGATGTTTCCTTTCGCTGAATCTGCATACTTTTAGATCCGGGACAGCCGACATGTGCAGCCATTGTTTGATTTTTTGCTAATATTTTTTTCTGAGCTTCTTTTACAGCTTTTTCATCGTATTCCGGTGCTTCTCTTTCTTCAAAGGAAATGGATCCTGTTGGACATTCTGGGAGACAATCGCCTAGTCCGTCACAGAAATGCTCTCTTACCAATTCGGCTTTTCCGTTAATAATGTCAATAGCACCTTCATGGCAGGCATCTGCACAGGCACCGCAGCCATTACATTTTTCTTTATCAATTCGAATAATCTTTCTTATCATTTTTATCCTCCATCAATAATATTTAACTTTTGTTTCTATTAGGATTATAATATTATAAATTCATCTTGTATGTTTGATTTCCAACAGAAGGGATGATTTTGAAAAGTTATTTATTACATAATGAAACCATGATTGGTAAATTAAATTGTGGAAAGGAATAATATGCAGCAAAAAAATTTAAACCAAGTGAATCACATCTTAAAGAGAATCCGCTGTTTCTGTTTGAGCATATTTGTAGTATGTCTGACTTTATCGGTTTGTGTTCCTGTAAATGCGGTGACAGCAACAGAACAATCGGTAGTGGATGATACAACGCAACAGGAAACAAAAAAAGCAGACACGCAGATGAAGGAGCAGAGGACCATACGTGTCGGTTCATTGGCTCAATGACAAGTTGGAGATTGCTCTGAAAAAAGCAGAGGATGCCAGTCTCGCAAAGACTTGTTTTCTTAACAATATGTCGCATGATATTCGCACCCCTATGAATGCAGTCCGGGAATCTTCTTTTGTCAATCATAAATAATGTACTTGACATGGCCCGGATTGAGAGCGGAAGGATGGAGATTGATGAGAACTATATTCAGTTTGAGGATATCTGGCAGGATTTGTTTGAAGTATTTGATGATGAAGCAAAGAAAAAGAAGATCGCATTTCATCTAATGGATATCCAGATGCCAAATATGGATGGCTATAAGGCAGCACAGGTGATCAGGCATTTGCCAGATAAGGATAAGGCAAGTATACCTGTCATTGCAATGACGGCAAATGCATTTGAAGAAGATAAGAGAGATGCTATTGCAGCCGGAATGGATGGTCATATCGCAAAGCCAATCCAAGTCGATAAGCTGTTGTCGATGTTAGCAGGAATAATCAGGCAACAAGAAACGCACCGATCGTGAGTTGAATAATGCAGAAAAGTGTAGACATAATAAAAAATGAAATGTTATAATAAAAACAGCATTTTTTGGCAAAACAAACAAAAGTCTGCGATGCAAAGCTGCAGAAAAAGTATGCGCTGTCTATCTGGCAGTGCTATTTTATTTAACAATTCATTTTATGAAAAGTAATCAAAATTATTAAAAATTAAGGAACTGGATATGAGAAAAAATCGAAAGAATAGCTCCTGTACCCGGGGAAACAGAATTTGTATTGCTGCATTTCTTCTGACTTGCAGTCTTATGCTGGGAGGATGTGGAGTAAAGAAAGAGAAAGCGGCTGATAGTGAACTGCCGGA
>OLPL01000472.1_pt1 | contig 30001 bp, 29 predicted proteins | sample 1673211 | NCBI WGS metagenome assembly OLPL01 (sample SAMEA3136766, study PRJEB25190) | human gut metagenome | reverse complement strand
GGATAAGCTAAACGCTGTATTTACCGTCAAATAATTGGTCATATCTTTTAAAAACTCCATAAATTCAACTTAATTTCATTTTTTTCGTAGAGTTGTATACTCTACGAAAAAAATTACAGGGGAGAATAATGGGAAGAAAGCCTCAAGATCTTACAGGAAGGCAGTTCGGCCTTCTTACAGCAATGTATCCAACTGAACAAAGAGATAAACGAGGATCTGTTTACTGGCATTGTGTCTGTGAATGCGGAAATACAATTGACGTTTCAGCGGCAGCATTGATTCAGAGAAACAACCGAAGTTGCGGATGTCTGAAGGACAAAAATCAGAAAGAGATTGCAGAACGCAGACATCTGGTGGATGGAACCTGCGTGGAAATCTTAGAAAAGAGAAAAAAGAGAAGAGATAACGAGAGTGGTTTTCGAGGTGTGTTTCAGTTAAAGAACAGCAACCGATACAGGGTTGATATTGGTTTCAAGGGAAAACGATATTATGTTGGCCTTTTCGACAATTATGATGATGCAGTACAAGCCAGGATCAAAGCGGAGAATCGGATTCACAATGAGTTCATCAAAGTATGGAAAGAATGGAACCAGAAAGAACAGGAGAATCCAGAGTGGGGCAAGACGCATCCACTTGTGTTCAATGTTAGGAAAGTGGACGGAGAATTACAGGTAGAAGCTAAATCTTAACGACTTTAACGAATAAGTAAGGTAAGAAATGAAAAATAATTATCAAAGAAAAGTTAAAAAAGAATTGATTCCTACATGTAACATTATGGGAGTAAATATAGCGGCAATTAATATGGAGTGGTTGCTTAATTATCTAGATAAAAATTTGTCAGAGATAAAAGGTGATTATATCTGTGTCTCAAACGTACATACTACAGTGACAAGTTATGAACATCCATATTATTGTGCAATTCAAAATGGCGGTCTTATGGCAATACCGGACGGTGGTCCACTTTCTTCCGTGGGACGGAAACGTGGCTGCGAAAAGATGGAAAGAACGACGGGACCAAGTTTGATGGGAGAAATCTTTAATATCTCAGCAGAAAAAGGATACCGTCATTATTTTTATGGAAGTACAGAGGAGACTCTGGAACTACTTTATAAGAAATTAAATGAAAATTATCCAGGAATCCAAATTGCAGGAATGTACAGTCCACCGTTTCGTCCGATGACAGAAGAGGAAGATCAGGCAATTGTAGAGAGAATCAATGAAGTGAAGCCTGATTTTGTATGGATTGGTCTTGGAGCTCCGAAACAGGAGAAGTGGATGGCAGAACATCAAGGTAAAATTAATGGATTGATGCTAGGTGTTGGAGCAGGATTTGATTACTATGCAGAAAATATCAAACGTGCACCAGAATGGATGCAGAAGAGCAATTTGGAATGGCTGTACCGGTTGATACAGGATCCGAAGAGATTGTTTAAGCGGTATTTGATAACGAATACGAAGTTTATTTGGAATGCGGTTGTGAGGGGAAAATAAAAATGAGTGAAAACAAACAATCAGTTCTTATGGTTCACAATTATTATCAAATTCCTGGAGGAGAAGATACAGTTGTAGCGAATGAAAAGAAAATGTTGGAAGAACACGGTCATAAAGTGGTTCTTTATACAAGAAATAATGCCGAATTAAAAACAATGAATTTACTTCAAAAGATGTTACTTCCGTTTACAACGATTTTTAACCCTAAAACGTATCGAGAAATCAAGAAGATTATTAAAAAAGAAAAAATTGATATTGTTCATGTCCATAATACTCTCAATTTAGTGAGTCCATCAGTATATTATGCTGCCAAAGCAATGAAAGTTCCGGTTGTACAGACAATTCACAACTTCAGGCTTTTATGCCCTGGAGCAACATTCTATAGAGATGGACATATATGCGAAGATTGTGTATCAAAGGGATTGATGTGTGCTGTAAAACATAAGTGCTATCGAGAAAGCAGATTGCAAACATTAGCATGCGTAATAAGTACAAAAATTCATCGAATGACAGGAATATACGGAAAAATAAATTATATTTGTCTGACAGAGTTTAATAAGAAGAAGTTACTTGAACTGAAGCAGATTAAAGAAGAACAAGTATTTGTTAAACCTAATTTTGTGGAAAGTATAGGTGGATTCATTCCAGAAGAGGAGAGGGACAATCAATTTATATTTGCAGGAAGATTGGATAAATTAAAAGGCATTGATTTACTCTTGAAAGCTTGGAAGGAAATGGGGGAAGATGCCCCCAAACTTATTGTATGCGGAACCGGACCAATGGAAGAATGCTGTAAGGAGTATGTGACAGATAATAAGTTGAACGTAGAGATGAGAGGATTTGTCCCTAATGAAGAAACGAGAAAACTGATTGCAAGAAGTAGAGCGATGATACTTCCAACGCAATGGTATGAAGGATTCCCAATGAGTATTGTAGAGGCGTTTTCAGTTGGTACACCGGTGCTATGTTCGGATTTGGGGAATGCGGGAAGTGTTGTGAAAAATGGAGTTAATGGAGAAAAATTTAAAAGTAAATCCATTGATGATATAGAACATTGTATTAGATTAGTAAATGGCAATTTTCCTAAATATGATGTTTTAAATAATTATAATGAATTATATTCTGAAAAGACAAATTACATAGCATTAAAATTGATTTACACAAGTTGCTATTGAGGAAATTTTATATGAGAAAATATTTAAAAATTGGAGTTGGACTAATTAGGCTCTTAAAGGAAGAGATTCTTAATGGATTTTGTATAAAAATTCAAGGAATTAGTTATTGTATAAATTCAGGGGTAAAGTTTTGGATTCATGATAAAGGAAGTTGTGTTTTAGGGAAAAAGAATTGGTTTTCTGAAAATTGTATTATAGAATGCTCAGGAGGAATACTAAAAATAGGACATAACAATTTTTTTAACTCGAATTGTAGAATTACAGCAGTAGAATCAATAGAGATTGGCGATAACAATTTGTTTGGCCCAAACGTGATTATAGTTGATCATGATCACAGATTTGATAACTCAGATGTATTGATATGCAAACAAGGACTTAAGAGTAATTCTGTAAAAATCAAATCAGATGTTTGGGTTGGAGGAAATGTAACAATATGTGCCGGTGCGGAAATTAGCAATCATATTGTTATTGCAGCTAATTCGGTAGTGAAAGGAAAACTTATTGAGCCAGGGGTATATGTGGGGAGTCCGGCAAAATTAGTGAAAAAAGGTGAGCAAAAATGAAAAAATATTTAGTAGATGTGCCAGTTTTATTGTTGTTTTTTTCTCGACCAGAACAATTTAAATTGGTTTTTGAACAAGTGAAGAAAGCAAGACCAAGCCAATTATTTTTATATCAAGATGGACCTCGTGAGGGAAGAGAAGATGATATAAAAGGAATCAAAGAATGTAGAAAAATTGCAGAGAATATTGATTGGGAGTGTGAAGTAAAAAGATTATATCAAGAGAAAAATTATGGATGTGATCCATCAGAGTATATATCTCAAAAATGGGCGTTTTCATATGTAGACAAGTGTATTGTATTAGAAGATGATGATGTCCCTTCAATCTCTTTTTTTTCTTTTTGTAAAGAGATGTTAGACAAATATGAAAATGACACTAGAATAGGACTAATTTCTGGATTTAATCATGAAGAAATAACGAAAGATGTTGATGAAGATTATTTCTTTACATCAAATGTATCTATATGGGGATGGGCTTCTTGGAAAAGGGTGATAGATCAGTGGGATGAAAAATATACTTTTTTAGATAATAAGACTCAAGTAAACAGATTGAAAGAAATTATTATCTCAAGAGGTTATCTCAAAAATTTTTTAGAAATGTGTCGAATACATAAAAATACAGGAAAGGCACATTATGAATCCATATTAATAGCGAATCATTGGCTCAATAATTATTTAGCAATAGTTCCTAAGAAAAATATGATAAATAATATTGGAGTTACTGCAGATTCAACTCATTTTAACGGAAACATAAATTGTCAACCAAGAGGATTAAGAAAAATTTTTACGATGAATAAATATGAAATTGGAAAAAATATTCTACACCCAAGATATGTTAATGAACATTATTTTTATAAAGAAAGAGTATATAGAATTATGGGGTGGGGGCATCCATTTGTAAAATTGTATAGATTCTCAGAAGAAAGCGTATATTACTTGAAAAATATTGGATTGAAAAAAACTGTTAAATATGTATTTACTAAATTGAAAAAATTGAAAGAAAGAGAAACGTATTAATAAAGTTAGTATCTTTAAGGAAAAATGATGAAACGAATATTATATATTGAAACAGGAACAGAAGGTCATCATATTGAGTATTTAAAAGGATTGATAAATATTAAATCTTTTGAGGTGTATGTATATACTCCGGAAATTATTTGTAACATAAATGCAAAACAAGAAGTACACTATATAAATTTTAAACAAAAAAATTATTCAGACTATCGGCGATGGATTTCACATGCAGCTACATATGCAAAAATGAATAATATTGATATTATTCATTTTGTAGATGGAGATACCATTATGAGATATATGGGAAGTCTATTTTCAAAATTTGGGAATCGACCTATCGTTATTACATACCATCATTATTTTGAAGGATATTTAAGATTATTGAGTTATAAAAATATGTTGAAAGGGCATAGACAAGCTGTTGTACATACAGATTTAATTAAGGAAAATTTTTTGAGAAATCGAATAACAAATGTTACTCATATTGAATATCCAGTATTTTCTTATAATCAAATAAAGCAGCAAGATGTAATAGAATGTAAAAAATATTTTAATTTACCTACCGATAGGCCAATTTTAGGATGTATAGGGGCAACGGATAGTTATAAAGGGACAAGGGTATTTCTTAATGCATTGGAAAAAATTAATATGGATCTATGTGTTTTTTTTGCAGGAAAAGAAAGTGATATAACTAGTCAAGAGATAGATTCTTATAATTTTAGTGAAAAAATAAGAATAGAAAAAAGATTTGGGTGGCTGTCAGATCAAGAGTATATAAAGGCAATTTGCGCCTCAGATTACTTGATTTTACCATATACGGACAAGTTTAATGGAGCAAGCGGACCATTAGCAGATGGAACAGTAGCAGGTAAGTGTATTATAGGGTCAGATTATGCAAGTTTAGGAAGAAATATACAGGAAAATAATCTTGGGTATACATTTAAAGTTAATAATTCTGATGATTTAGCAAATGTAATAAGAAATATTGTCGGAAAACAAAAAAAGTATGACTATGAAAATTTAAATCGACAAGAGTACTGCAATACATTAATGCCTGATAGATTTCTTGCTTCATATAGGAGTCTTTATACTTGTTTATCTGAATCATAAAAGAAAGGCATACTTGATAAATGAAAAAAGAGAGGATACATGATAAAAAAGAGAATGATAAAATTAAATGGTTAAACGTTATTATTATAATCTTACTATTACCTCTAATTATTCCTGTTGGTATTATAATGCTTTATCCTAATATAGCTTTCATAACATCAGCGACAGGAATATTGATAGGTATAAGTCTTGGAATATTTCTATTTCCAAGTACATTTAAACATTTGATTTCTAACAAAGTAGTTATTTTCATAACAATATTTTTTATGGAACTTGCAGTTTCTTCAATGATAAATCATACAGATGATTTAATTGATAATATAAAAAACTATTGTCTTATTCTCTTATTATGTTTTGCATTTTATATATGTAGAAGAAAAAATGCAATAAATATTTTTTTTGATTCATACAGTATCATAATGAGTTTATTTATTGCGATAGGTTTAATTACTTCTATTTTGTTTCCTAATGGAATCGGTAAATTACCGTATACTGCAATTGATGGTTATGTTTCATATACAGAAGTGTATTTTTGGGGGCATAAAAATTATTATCCTTATCAAATTATACCATATTTATCGATAATATTATTGAATAAAGAATATTATTCTAGAAAAAAGATTTGTGGGATATCTTATATTATTTGGACGGTAATAGCTAGTACCGAAATAGTTTTAGCTGGAAGTTCGACTGGAATTTTAGCTGTGGGTATTTTTTGGAGCATTTATCTTATTGCAAAATATGGAAAAAAAATTGCATATGCTTTAATAGATATCAGAATTTTTTTTGGCATTTATATTGTATTGTTTATAAGTATTGTAGTTATTGGTAATATGTCAATGCTGATACCACGATGCTAGGTTTCATGAAAAATGATAGGGCTGTTGGACTATATACTGCAGCTACCAATATATATAATATGTTGAGAACAATATTGGGTGCACTTATTACTGTTTTTTCTGCTAGATTGGCATACATGTTTGTAGATGACAGGAAAAAATTTAATTTACTATTTGGGCAATTAATTCAAATACTTATTATGTTAAGTGTGCCGATTTCAATAGGATGTATATTTTTAGCAAATGACATGATTTTGATTCTAAATGGAGGAGAATATTTAAAAGCTACAACAGCACTTAAAATACTATCAATTGCTTTGAACTTTAGCGTTGTTGGATCATTCTATGCATCAAGTGTATTAATTCCATCAAAACAAGAAAAGATTATTCTTATAGCAACGAGTATAGGAGCTATATTAAATATTGGGTTAAATACCATTGCAATAAAGTATTTGGGGATATATGGTGCAGCAATTACTACATGCATTTCCGAGATAGTGGTTATGATAATTCAGATTTATTATTCAAATAAATTTGTGAAAAATGTTATAGGCTTAAAAAGCTTGCTAAAATTATTACCGGCTTTTTTGGGCGTTTATTTAGTATGTTTTCTAGCTAATATCTTTTGGAGTGGATGGCTAAAAATTATAATATCGTTTTTAGGAAGCTTAATTATATATTTTCTTGTGCTAGTTTTAACAAAAAATCCTCTTATATATGATTTGAAAAAATATATGTGTATTAAAGAAAACTATTAATATTATTGAAGTATTTCTTTTTTATAGGAGCCTTTGGTGGAATAATAATGGTTTGTGGTTTTTCTAAATCATTAGAAGCAAATTAACTACTGTCATGGTTGGGAAAGAATTCGATAATTATATATGTAACTCATTTTATAATGATAAAAATATTACATCTTATTGGAGAGAAAATTATGCCAGAACTTTCAAATAGCAATTATTTATATCCAGCAAATTGGCACTATTTTCTTTTAATTGTATTATTAATGATTCCGGTTGTATATATATGTAATCGTTGGTTTTACAAATTGTTTGGTCAGAAAAAGATTTGATTAAAAAATAAATCAAGAAGAAAGAACAGGGAATGATAAATGAAATACGAAAAACTAAACAATCTTTTCCTCCGACAATCTTACTTAGATTCCTGGGAGGATTATGAAAGAAGTTTAAAGAAGAAAAACTTTATCAAGTGGGATTACATAGTGCTTACTGCTTCAAATGAAGCGCAGGCAACTGCTTATCAGAATCAGATCAATAGCCGTCTAGAGAAGGGTCTGCTTCCGGAAGAAACGAAGTATGCAGTGCTTCCAGATCCGGAGGGGAAGCGTGTTGGCTCTGGTGGAGCAACGTTTCAAGTGATGCGTTATATTGCGGAACAGGAATCTGAGAGGGAGAATCCATTTAAGAACCGGAGAATTCTTGTCATTCATTCTGGTGGGGACAGTAAGAGAGTACCGCAGTATTCTGCGATTGGAAAGTTATTTTCTCCAGTTCCAAGAGAGCTTCCAGATGGAAGAAGTTCAACGTTATTTGATGAATTTATTGTTGGAATGTCAGGTGTTCCGTCAAGAATCCAGGAAGGAATGCTTGTGTTGTCTGGGGATGTGCTATTGTTATTTAATCCGCTTCAGATTGATGCACAGTTTGATGGTGCAGCAGCAATTTCCATCAAGGAGCCGGTTTCAACAGGCAAGAATCACGGTGTCTTTTTAAATGATGGACATGACTATGTGAAGTGTTTTCTGCACAAGCAGACAGAAGAACATTTGCGTGAGATGGGTGCTGTCAATCAGGCAGGAAATGTAGATCTTGATACAGGGGCAGTCCTTTTCAGCAGTTCTCTTCTTAAGGCTCTGTTTGGACTGATCTCAACAGAGGGGAAGGTGGATGAAGAGAAGTTTCATCAATTTTGTAACGAAGAATCACGAATCAGTTTTTATGGGGATTTTCTGTATCCACTGGCAAACGATTCCACGCTGGAAGATTTCTACAAAGAAGCTGCTGAGGGGGAGCTGAATGATGTACTTCGCGAATGCAGAACTCAGATATGGAACGCAATTCATAAGTTTTCAATGAAGCTGCTTTGTCTTTCTCCGGCAGAATTTATTCATTTTGGAACGACAAGAGAATTGAGAAATCTTGTAACAAAGGATGTATTGGATTATGAATTCCTTGATTGGAAAATGCAGGTGAATTCGGCTGTTCTTGAAGATGGATTTGCAGCGCACAATGCCTATGTGGGACGCAAGGCAAAGATTGGAAAAGAAGCTTATATCGAAAATGCATATGTTTTAGGAAATTCTGAGATTGGTGAAGGAACCGTACTTTCTCATGTACGCATTATGGATCGCAAGATTCCAGAGCAGGTTGTGTTGCACGGACTTGAACTGCCGGAAGGCAAGAAGGTGATCAGGATTTATGGAGTAGCAGATAATCCGAAAGGAAAATATCCACAAGAAGTACATTTCCTGGGAACAACATTGAATCAGTTTATGGAAATAAATGGTGTGTCGAAGGAAGATCTTTGGGATGATGCGAAGACTTATCTCTGGTTTGCAAAGTTATATCCAGTGTGTGCGGATCGTGAAGAAGCATTGGACATGGCTGATATCATTTATAAAATGGCACAGGGAATGGCATCCAGAGAGGAAGTTGAGAAATGGTGTGCCAGTGAGCGAATGAGCCTTTACAGCAGTTTCAATGCGGCGGATATTGAGGCTTCCAGTGAGTTAGAACGTTTCCTTGAAAACCGTGTTCTTGCAAAGCGTTTCATTTGGAATCTGGAGCAAGGAATGTACTATGAAGATGCTCTGAAAATATTTGGAAAACGAGGAATATCTCAGGAAATTTTCCGGTTATTGATGAAGGACGCAGCAAATTCAGAGTTTTCTTTAAAGATTAGAATTTATCATGCGATTTCCCGTTATATGAAGTCAACAAGAACCATTTATGATGAACTTCACTATGATGCAATCGAGTCAGATTGCTTTGGAACAATTCAGAATGTGATTTACGCAGAAGCTGAGAAGAATTTACCAGACAGTGCCGGATATAAAATAGCAAAAGATCAGGTGGAGATTGCGCTTCCGGTTCGCGTGAACTGGGGCGGTGGTTGGACAGATACTCCTCCGCACTGTAATGAGAAGGGTGGAGTTGTCCTGAATGCTGCAATGAAATTGCGGGGAATTTATCCGGTTCAGATTACGGTGAAAAAGCTGGCGGAGCTTCACGTAGAGTTCGAGAGCAAAGATATTGGTGTTTATACAACGGTAAATAGTGCTACAGAGATTCAGGACTGTCACAATCCATATGACTCCTTTGCACTTCATAAGGCAGCGTTGATCGCATGTGGAATTATTCCAGTGAAGGAAGAGGTTGACCTGCAGGAAATCTTAAAGAGGCTTGGAGGTGGGATCTATCTTTCTACACAGGTTTATGGTGTGCCGAAGGGATCTGGACTTGGAACCAGCAGTATCCTTTCGGGTGCGTGTGTGAAAGGAATCTTTGAATTCCTTGGACTAGATCGGACGGATGCGGAAATCTATGACGTTGTCCTTGGAATGGAGCAGATTATGAGTACCGGAGGCGGATGGCAGGATCAGGTCGGCGGACTGACTGAAGGGATTAAACTGATTTCGACAAAGCCTGGAATTGCTCAGAATCTTGTTGTTGAGAAGATTGAGATGTCGGAAGAAGGCAAGAAAGAGCTGAAAGAGAGATTTGCTCTGATCTACACTGGACAGAGACGTCTTGCAAGAAACCTTCTGCGCGATGTGGTCGGCGGTTATATCGGAAGCAGACCAGAATCCCTGAAAGCATTGAAGGAAATGAAGGCGGTTGCAGTTTTGATGCGCTTTGCTCTGGAGCAGGGAGATATCGACGAATTCGCTGAGCTTCTGAACCAGCATTGGGAACTGTCCTGTATGTTGGACGCCGGAACAACGAATACTTGCATTGACCAGATCCTTCTCGTATGCGAAGATCTTGTGGATGGAAAATTCATTTCCGGAGCTGGTGGCGGTGGATTCATTCAGGTGATCCTCAAGAAAGGCGTAACAAAAGAACAACTGCATGAGCGCCTGCACGGAGTATTCCAGGACAGTGGTGTTGATGTGTGGGATTGTGAATTATTACTTTAACGTATAAATAAGGCAAGATTATACTCATTGAGTAAAAGAATATTTGGGAACGGATATACGATGTCTTTTTCAAAAACAAAAAAAGACTTATGTAGAGGATTGTTCTTTTATTGAAAAGTGATATAATTAACTTGTGGTGATTAAAAAGGCAAAGTTTCTTTAGGGACAGGGAGATTTTGTCTTTTTACGTTTTTACGTAAGTGCCTCAAAACATGACGTAGTGACCGACCATCCAGATCTTGATATACTGTGAAAAACAGAAATCAAGGGAGGGTTATACTTATGGCAAAAAACAAATCAAGAAACTGTCATAGCGTTTGGAGAGGTTGTATGTTCATCAAATACTGCACACACTTATTGTGCAGCGAACAATACTAAAAATCGGATTACATCGAATGATAATCGTCTGATGATTTACTATCAAGGAATGAAACTTTACATCCCAGATGAATTTCAGTCAGATGCACTTTTACAGCTTTTACGCACATTGAAAAAGTTATGATGAAACGCATTGCAGAAGGCGCAAACCGCATTTTTCTTGCCTGCGGCAGTACAGATTTCCGAAAACAGATCCCAGGATTAGTTGCAATGGTTACTCTTAATTTTAAGTTGACCACATTGGTGTCAGGTACACAAAAAATGCGATAAAAAAAGAAAATCCAAATGAAGATTTTCAGAAGAATTTATAAAACGGATCAGTAATTAGAATAAGTTAAACACAAATCATCATTTCAAGTGGTGGTTTGTGCTTAAAGAAGTGAATGATAGATCTGAGAAATTGTAAAAACGATTTTTAAGATGTATTATCCACTTTTTAATATTGAAATTTGTCAGATAATTTACTGCAGAAAGTATAAATTTTTAAAGATATAAGATGCTAGCACTCAAAAAATCAATATGAGGGATACTAATGGACAATAGATACAGAACAGGACAAGTTCAGATTAATGTCTCAAATGATAATTCAACATTAAATGCAACTCAAACTCAGATAATCAATTATATTGAGTCTAAAAAAATTCCAAAAATGATGACGCCCAATCCAGTGCCTTACAGTCATTATGTTAGTCAAGGGAATGAGAATAAAATTATTGAGAAATTACAGCAAAATAAAAGAGTGTTTCTACATGGCGTTGGTGGAATTGGAAAAACAGCTTTGGCTAAGCGGATCTATGAATTGGTAAAAAATAAATACGATCATTTAGCGTGGATTAATTTTAAAGATAATTGGAAAACATCTTTGGTTGATGGCTTATTTACATCTATTTTTCGTTTTGAAAAGAACATATCGGAGAATGAAAAGTACAATAGAATTATTGAATGGTTCACGAATCTACAAGAAGAAAAGAGTATTCTAATTGTTGTAGATAATTTTAATATTTTGGAAAATGGAGTTTTGAATGAAATTTTACGGTTACCGGTGTCGATTCTTATTACAACGCGATGCAAATTTCCCAACATTCGATACAATTATGAATTGACTCCGTTGGATGAAAAGTATGGAAGGGAACTATTTATACAAAACTACGAAACACCGGAAATGCTTACATTTGCAGATGAGGGTTATATTAAAGAAATAGTTAAAGCATCTCAGGGATATCCACTAGCCATCGAATTGATTGCCAGAGCAGTTAGTTATCAAAATACAGGAATTAAAGATTTTTGGGTAGAATTGAAATCAAAAGAGTATAGAATAGAATTACTTGATTTGTCAGCAGACTCAGATTGGAATGATTTAAAGAATGAAAAAATTGCGGAACAATTAGGTAAGGTGTATCAACTTTCTGAACTCAGCTTAGAAGAGGCTCAGCTTATAAAAATCATTAGTATCTTGCCGGCTAATACTAATATAGAAGCTGATGATTTGCAGAAGTATGTGCCATTCGATTGTAAAAATACACAGATTTCATTATCGTGTAGAGGTTGGATTGCGCAATCACAGCATGGATTTTCAATGCATGAAATAATATGTGACAGTATATATAAGTATAATGCTATTTCATATGAGGAGTGCGAACTTTTATTAGATGAGTTAAAAGAGAGTACAAATGTATCACCAAAGACAGATATTTCATACGCATTGAGATATGCAAAGTATGCCTATAATGTAATACACATTATGCGATCAGATTTTAAATTTTGCAGACATTTGTTCCTGAAGGAAGCCTCATTGGTATTTAAAGAAACAGGTAACTATAGTCGGGCCATAGAATTATTGGACATTCTTATATCGGCATATGATGAAAAGAATATTGAGGATAAGAGTATCTTAGCAGAAATATATAATAATTATTCAAAAGTTCTTAGCATGAAGGGAGATATAAGGAATGCATTAGACAAAGCCATATATGCAGAAAAGCTAATTGATTCAATAGATGAAAGTCATGATAAAGAGTATTTTCTAAAAAGAATGGTTATAAAAAAGACGGTTGCTATGGATTATGCTCATTATAAGCAATACAAAGAAGCTTTACAAAAATTGGAAGAAGCTTTCGTAAATATGGATCATATTTCACCAGATATGCAATATCAGATTACAAATTTGTATTCGGATTATGCAAGGATTCTTTTAGACACAGGCGATATTTTGGGAAGTATAGAAAACTATAAAAAGGTATTGAAAGATTATGATACTCAAAAAGTTGAGGATAATAGTCCGTGGCGATATACAACATATACTCACCTGGCAAATGCGTATGTTTTAAATAAAGAAATAATCAATGCTAACAATTATGCTTTTCAGGCATTGATTGGAAAATATTCTATTTATTCGGAAAATAACTATCCCATAGCAAATGCGTTACTTGCGCAGGCACGTGTTTATCAATATGAAAAGAATCTGTGGGATGTTGCAGAGGTATTGTATAGGAAGGCATTTTCCATATTTAAAGGAAACACAGAGTCGGATAATTACTGTAGATGTTTGGCTGGACTATCTATTGTGACACAAAATATGGATTTGGCAGAGGAAGCATATAATATTGTTCAATCTGTTGAGAGAAAATATGATATTTACACATATATAGATGTAATAAACGCATTGATTTCAGAACATCCTGAAAAGGCAATACGATTGGGAGAAAGAATATTGATGTTGTATAGCTCGCAGGAAAACACAGCAGTCATTCAATATGTATATGCTTTAATGGGAAAAGCAAGCTATCTGTTGAAGGATAACAATACATCAGCAACATATTTGAGAAAGATCGATATATCACAGCTGAGCGGCTCAACATATTTTTATCAAGCTATAGAAGAAATTGAAGCAGGTATACCTTTGTCAAAAGTATATTCTGAAGAAGGGGGATGTGATTTGAATGACAGATAAGGAGAATGGCGTAACAATTACAATGAATGGAGGACAATTTAATATAAGTAAAGATGATTCTACGTTATATGTCACTCAATATAATGTCGATCATAATAGTCAGTTGTTTGAATTGGAAAATATCATTAAGACAATTACAGATAATGTATATTTATTGGAAAAACAAAAAGCGGATGAACTGATAGATATAGTGGACATAGCTAAGACAGAATTGATTAAACCGGTGCCGCAGCCTTCTAGATTAAGAAATTGTCTTACGTTATTAGGTCCCATGTTTACAGTTGCTAATGGGATACCTGTGTTAATTGAAAACCTGCATAAGTTACAGGAATTAATCTTGCAATTTGTAAAGTGAAATTCAAAGTGTATGAGGTGAAAAGATGCAGTGTAAATGTGTGAAATATTCAGAAATAGGTTCGGAAATCCAGCAACATTTAAAGAAAAGAATGTTGATTCCAATTTTAGGATCTGGATTTACAAGAAACTGTGAAAGTTATGCAGGTAAGGTTCCTTCTGGAGAAGATTATAAAAAATATATGATCGGAGAAATTTTAAAGGAAAGAAAGTACGATGATACACAAAAAAAGAAATATGAAAACAAACAATTTTCAGAAATTTCAACGATTTATCACAAAGTAATATCTAAAGAAGAACAACGTAAATATTTAAGGAATAATTTTACAAAAGTGAAATTGAACGGAGAAAAGAAAAAATTCTTAGAGATTGATTGGCCATATATTTATACATTAAATGCAGATGATGCAATAGAAAGAATTTTCCCCCCCTATTCTGTCAAGCCTAAATCTATTGATTTTACTGGCTTGGCTGATTGATTATGTAGACAAGCTGTATGAAGAGATGAAAGATGTTAAGAAAAGAGCGAAAGGAATTATTGAGATTGATTGGAAATAGATCTGTTTTGTTTGATATAGATGATGAAGAAGATGAAAATGAATCTCATCGCAAGAATATGCGATGATTTTCCAGTGCTGTTTTAAATTTACAATATCTGCTGAATGGAGAAGTACATATGGAAAAGATAATTCAAGATTTAGGTGACTTTATAAATTATGTTGGAGAATGTGGAAATAAAAAATATCTAGAAATTTCTGAAGGTGGGCGGTTTGATAAAATTGTATATCGCGGACAAGCAAATAAGTCTTGGAAATGTATACCAAAATTATTTCGAAAAAAAGAATGGTTTGAGAATGAGAAGAATATAATAGATGAAATACTTAGAAGATGTCCAAATGATTTTGAGGGATTGGACGCATTTGAAAAACTGGTGAAAATGCAACATTATGGGACACCAACTCGTTTATTAGATTTTACAGGCAATTCATTAATAGCATTATACTTTGCTTGTAATGATGATACACAAAAAGAGGAAGATGGTGTTGTATTATTATGTAATATACCTATGTTTTATGAGAGCGAAGTACCGCTATCCTTGCTCTTAAAGAAGTTATTTCCAGATCGTTCAAATAATTTTATACAAATTAATTCACCTACAGTTGATCCAATTTTGAATGAGAGTACTATGGCTGGAATTAAAGCAAAACTACGGAATGAAAGAATCAAAAATCAGGATGGATATTTTACGCTTTTTTCATATTTTGGGGAATATAAAGATAATTTATTTAATCCGTTGGAAGAAAATAATTGTATTCAAGAAAGAATAATTATACCAAGTGATCGTAAAGCAGGCATCTTATCAGAACTAAATAGTTGTGGAATAAATCAAGCCTTTATTTATCCAGAACTGGAAAGTCAAATCAAAGAAATTTGTAAAAGATATTAAGATATTCATGAAGTCATACAAAAGGTGTCAGACAGTGTGCTCCATATGTTATTAAGCTAGATATTGGATTTTATATTTAAGAAAGTGTGCGGTGTCGGGCACAAAAAATGCGATAAAAAGAAGAAAATCCAACAACTGGAGTCTTCCAGATAAAATAAGTGGGCAGGAAGCATTGGCATACAAGGTGTCAGGCACCATTAAATTTCTATATTACAGAAAGCTGGATATTATGATTATGAAGAAGAGAATACATACAATTTGGCTATGGAACATTCGGTAACAATTGGAGTATACCGATTGACAATGAAGAGCAACAGCGATAACTTCCGCCAGAGTTCAATTCAGGGAGTAATGAAGAGAATTAAAGCGAAAGGTGCTTCTGTAATTATTTATGAGCCGACATTGGAGAATGGAACTACTTTCTTTGGATCTGAAGTAGTGAATAATTTGGAAGAATTTAAAGCAAAGAGTGATTCAATTATTGCGAACAGATATGATGAGTGCCTGGATGATGTGAAGGAAAAGGTTTATACCAGGGATATTTTTGCTAGAGACTAGAAACCAATACTTGATGAATATCTGAATGATTATCCGACAATCCGAATTCTGCTTCGTGGTGACAGCGGTTTTGCTACACCTAGTCTTTACAAGCAGTGCGAGGAAAATGGCACAAACTATGTAATCCGGCTGAAGAAGAATGGTATTCTCCGTGGAAAAGCATCCCATCTTGTGGATGAGCTTGATGAAATCACTAGAAATAACAAAGTCGATTATGCAGTAGTTTATGGTGAATTCATGTACAAAGCTGGTCCATGGCCTTATGGAAGACGTGTAGTATGCAAGGTTGAAAAGCCGGAAAACCAGATGGTTTACATGTACACATTCATTGTCACAAACATGGATTCATCACCAGAGTATCTTATCAAATTTTACTGTAAGCGAGGACTGATGGAAAACTTTATCAAAGAGAGTAAATCTGGTTTTAATTTTGCTTCCGTAAGCAGTCATACCCGAATTGTAAATGTCAACAGATTTCAAGTACACGCTCTTGCATATAATATATTTAATTGGTTTAGATGATTGGCGTTATCAGAAAATATGCGAAAGCAACGTATTGATACCGTCCGTTTAAAGCTGCTGAAGATTGCTGCAAAAGTAGTTCGTTTAGCAAGATATATCACATTCAAGCTGTGTAGTAGTTGTCCTTATAAGAGTGAATTCTATGAGACAATTTCTAATATTGATTTGATGAGACTGCATTTTACAAAAATTCATGGCAGAACGTGTCTGCATCAGGATCAAGTAGCCGCTACTACCGTGAAGTGACAGATCCAAAGTTCTATCCAGAGCTGCAGGTGAAAGCATTACCATTCAATTTGAGTGAACAGGATTCGGAGGAGAAACGCTGCTGGATTATATCTCCAATAAGTAGAACACTTGTTATGAAGTATGGAGAGATGAATTGGAAAATATTATGGCAGGAATTCTATGATGATGTTACTTCTGACATAACCTATGAGTTCTTGATTCAGTGGGTGTCAGATCATCAGGTGAAAGAGAGGAGATGTAAAAAGGAAGAAATTAGAAAAGCTTATATAGAATATCTAAAAATGATTTATAAGTATAATTTATCGGATGCAAGTTGAAGAGAAGATAAAGAGGAGAATGCTATGGAAAAATATTCATTTATTACACAGGAAGAGCTTAGAAGTCTGTTGTATTATCAGGGAGCGGTTGAGAAAATTCAATTAAATTCCTCAGAACTAGAACTTAGGAAATTCTATAGTATAAATAACGCATACGAAACAATCAATATGCTCCTTTTCCCAGGCATTGAGAACGAAAAGAGCAGATTATGGACTGAAAAACGAAGGATTGATGAACAAATTCTGGACAACATGGATGAACTTCTGAATGTCTATGGGAATCTGTATTCGGCGATGTGTAAGTATACACAATATCAGTCGGAACACCGGCAAGATGAAGCGACAATTTTTACTTACAGGGATGACAGAAGGCATACTTACGTGTGTATGGAGAATGGAGAGAATCCCTCTTTCCTGTCTACCTCAAAGGTGATGGATCGCGAGCCACCAGTAGATGGATCAGTGAATTACTTCCAGAAAAAAGATGGACTTGTCCTCATGGATATCGAAGCACAGGATACGCTAGAACACATTGATTTGAATGATGTGCTTGGAGAACAGAGTAGCTTTCCTGATGAAGAAGAGATTTTGTATCCACCGTTTCTATATCTTTCTACAGAGCAGCTTTTACTGACGGAGAAGGAAAAAGAACTAAAAGATTATCAAGGACATCCACCGTATGGAAAATTCCGTGTTGTGTTGAAAGGATCAACAATTGCACCAAAGAATCTGGGTTCTAAAGAATGCAAAAAACTTGAAAAGATAAAGAAAGAACTGACCACACAGGATGAGATTAATAATATAAAAATGGTCTGGAGTGCAATACAGGTAGGCGAAGAAGCAAAGTATGATCAGGAGATAGAACAGTATATCCGGTGGAAGTCGAAATTAAAGCTCTATTTGCGTGAAACCTATAGTCAAATTAAATTTGATGCAGAGCAATCCCTTAAAGATAATTAGAGAGAAAAGATATTTTATGAGGATTTGTCAGAGCAAATTGAAAAATCTAATCAGAAACGCGAGCAGCAATATGAAAGAGCAGGGCATTAAAGGAGTAGGAAAACTGAAAGATGCATATCTTTGAAGATATAGCTGGAACATGGTAATGAAAAGTGATATAATTAATATGTGGTGATTGAAAAGACAAAGTTTCCTCAGGAACAGGAGATTTTGTCTTTTTATGCATAAGTGATAAAATAGAAGAACTTATGATTTGGAGAAAACACATATGAGTAATAAACAAGAAGAAAAAACATGGGACGAGTATAATAAATTTTATAGTTACCTGGAGAAAAATAGCGAATTAAAGGAAGCGTTTGAATCAGGAATTAAATGCTTCTCGAGTTATTTAAGCCATACGAATCCGGAATATGTTTATAATAGTACCTATTTATCAGGATTCAATGAAGAGTTTTTTTGTTTTATAGAAGCATTTCAGAAAAAGTATGCAACTGTACAAGAGCTATTAAAAAAAGCTGAGGAATATCATAACATTACTTTAAAAATCGACAGATACTGGATGTTGCAAACAGATAAAGAAGGTAAAAAGAAAGTGAGTACCTTACCAGGTTCGACTTATGTCGGTGAGGATAAAATGCTGGTAGAGTGCAGTATTATGTGCAACATGAAAAGGTACATATTCCATCGAAACGAAGAGATTATATTTGATGAAGAGAGTTATATAAAATTAAAAGAAGATTTGATAGAATTTATGGAAAAGTATTCTGTAAAGATTGGAAAAGAGGGCTGATGGATGAGAAAGATAACTGCGGCTGAAATTAAAAATATAAAATGTGGGGAATATTTGTTATCAGATGAGAATATATATCATGCCATTTATTCTTTGAAGTCTTATGTATTCGAATATGATTTATTATGTCAGGAAGACCGCATTTTATATCACCGGTTACAAGATAAATTTGATGAGAAATATATCAACATTATTATTTTAAAGGTAAAAGACAGAATTATAGAGTTATTGAGAGAAGATAAATATATCGAGGCAGAAGTCTACTTTAAACCAAAGAAAATAGCAGAAGATGGAATTATAGAATTCCGGCCATTACACACGACAGATTTAATTACTCAGATAGCTATTGTATCAATGCTTCATGTGGGAGGATTAATTAGTGGAATAGCTATTTTATTGGGAAAATCGTCAAATTTTACAGGAAGAACTACAATATGGTTAAGAGCTTTAAAACTAATTCCAAATCACTTCTTTTTAGGATACGGAAAAAGTACTGTAATACCTAGTAGCGGATATTATTGGTATGCACATAACCTTATTTTAGATATTTTAATTCAAGGAGGAATAGTTGCTTTATTGATATTTGGAGCATTATTAGTGTATTGTTTTTGGCATTCATCTAAACAAAATATAAAGATGAATGCTGCGCTATGGGGGTGGCTGGCTGCATTTATACTAATATCTTTAGACGAAAGTATTGTTAAGAATGCTCTTTTTCTTTATTTGCTATTTTTAATGTGGAAAAGTGAATTAAATAATAAAATTTGTATTACGGAAGGGGAAAAATAAACATGATAATTCTTCAATTAGGAGGCGGATTAGGAAATCAAATGTTTGAATATTGTTTTGCAAAATGGTTGCAAAATGAAACAAATGAAAAAATAATCTTTGATTGTAATGATATTAAAAAAAATGAAATTGAAGATAGAGAATTTTCATTAATTAATTTTAATATTGCTGAAACTCATATAGGAAATAAATATTTAATGGGAATTTGTGAATTTATTTTTAAAGCGTTGTATTGGGGATTAAGAAAAGTGCACAATTTTAATGCACTATCTGATGACGAGTACTATATGATTATGTCTCATTATGGAATATATAAATGTAAAAAAATATATGATGGTCCGAAACAGTTTTCAAAAAAGAGGCGCATTAAATTTGTTTCAGGAAATTTTCAAAATATATTTTATGTAAACCAAATTCCTAATATAAAAAAATTATTTAGTATCAGATGCAAGCTAGATGCATCTAATGAAAAACTAGTAAAAGAAATACGTAATGAGGAGTCTGTTTGTGTTCATATTCGGCGCGGGGATTATTTATCACCGTTATATTCAGACTTGAACGTGTGTTCAGAAGAGTATTATATAAAAGCTATGAAATATATAGAAAGTAAATTGGAGAATCCTGTCTTTTATATTTTTTCTAATACTCATGAGGATATAGAATGGATAAAATCAAACATGAAATTTAGAGATAAATGGAACATAAAATATGTTGATCAAAATAATAAAGATTATGTCGAATTATTTTTAATGAAATCATGTTATTCATTTATTATATCAAATAGTATATTTAGTTGGTGGGCTCAATATTTGTCTGAGAATGAGAATAAAATTGTGGTTGCGCCTTCGATATGGAATAAAGAAGAAATATATAAGAATGAATCAAAAAAAATCTATATAAGTGATTGGCATTTGATTGATGTATAACATACTAAAGAAAATATAAGGGAAGGTAGAAAATGATAATTGCTATTAATTATGCGAACGAAAAGTATGTAAAGGCTCAGAAATATAATACAAAAACTGCATATAAAAATGGAAAGGTTGATAAAGTTATTGAATATTCCCCTGAAGATATAGATGATGAATTTCGCAAATGCAATCAAAATATCTTTAAATGTGAAAGGGGAGATGGATATTGGATTTGGAAGCCGTATATTATATTAAAAACACTTGAAAAAGCAAAGAACGGTGATTATGTATTTTATGCAGATTCAGGTTCATATTACATAGATAAGGTTCAAAAAATGATAGAAGTTATGGATGAAGAAAAAGTTAACATAATGTCATTTGAATTACCTTTTATAGAAAAAAGATACACTAAGCGGGAGGTTTTTGAAGCCTTTAATATGTGGGGCAATATTAAAAATATGAATTCACCACAAAGATTGGCTACATTTATTCTTGTAAAATGTAATTTAGAAAGCGTAAATTTTTTCAAAGAGTTTTTGGATTATGCATGTAAAAAAAATTTAATTAATGATTATATAAACCCAAATAAAGTGGAAGACAAAGATTTCGTTGAAAATAGACATGATCAATCTATTTTTAGTTTATTATGTAAAAAATGGAATCTACCAGTATATAGGGATCCCTCAGAATATGGAATAAAACCAGAACTATATCATTTTAAAGATAAGTATACTACTGAAATAAAATGTAAATGTGATTATCCGCAAATACTGGTATCTCACAGAAAAAAAAATCCTTCATTAATTATTCGATTTGATGGGTATTTGAGAAGTAATATTAGAGTTGATACATATGAAAATATTGCGAAAATTAGAGATTTTGGGATTAAAATTTATAAATTAATAAAGTAAACATGGGGATAGGATGAAAAAGAAAACACATACAATTACATTTAATTCAGCTATTTATATGATTAAAACTATATTTACAATGTTATTTCCACTAATTACGATACCATATGTAACAAGAATTATAGGAGTAGATGGGTATGGAAAGGTAAATTTTATATCATCTATCATGGGATATTTTGTTTTATTGGCTTCATTAGGAATTAGTACATATGGAATACGAGAAGGTGTGAGAGTTAAAAATGATAAAAAGAAATTCGATTCTTTAGTAAGCGAGTTATTTACAATAAACATAATTTCAACGATTGTATCGTATAGTTTTTTTGTATTATTTATATTTATTTCTGATAAAATGCAAGGATATTTAATGATTGCATTTGTGTTAAGTATAAAAATCCTATTGCAGCCATTATCTTTGGAATGGATATATAATGTATTTGAAGATTACATTTTTATAACAGTTAGAACTATTATTGTTCAAATTGTTTCTTTAATTGTTTTATTTGTAATAGTAAGAAATAGACAAGATATTTGTCAATATGCAATATATCTAGTTGTATCTTCTGCTGGAATAAATGTCTTTAATTATATATATTCAAAGAAATATTGTACTATTAAAATAAAGTGCAATAAAAATATGATTTATCATGTCATGCCTATTTTCATATTGTTTTTTGCCTCAATTGCTAGTCAGATATTTGTTTATTTATGAAATACCGGATAAAGAAGATGACCATCCGAAATTAAAACTTTCAAATCTAAGCAGATTAATCCCATCTGACTTTTATGGAAACAGAGTGTCTGTAAAACCAGAATATTTATTTAAACCATGGAAGCAACAATATCAAAAATATAATCAAAACAGTAATGAGGCCTTGACAAGATATCATACATCACTAGAATACAAATACGAAGTAACATTGGATTTGAAAAATTTCTTTCCAACAATCAATCCTATTATTGTTTATTATTACATTATTGCACATCTTCCAGCATATTTAGAAGAAAAAGAATTGGATTTGCTAAAGCAGATTTTGCGGAAACTCTTGTTTTGTAAGCTGAAAACCAAGCTTGATAAAAGAATTACTGAACAGTATTTTAAAGTGAATGAAAAGCCAGAATCTGATAAAGGTGAGATAACAGAAGAAGATTTAAGATCTTATGGATTTGTAAGGGGGATTCCACAAGGCTTACCACAATCATATTTCTTTGGAAATATCTATATGATATCTGTTTCAAAAATTTTCAAAGAGAAGTTTCCCGGAAAGAGTTATTTTTATGTAGACGATTCGGTGCTGTTTACCAATTATGTTTTAGAAGAAGCAGAACAGTTTAAGAATCAGTTAAAGGAAATTAATAATTGTTTACAGAAAGATGCTGAAGAAAAAATAAAAAATCATAAGGAAGACAATTATTCAATTTATCCAAAAGGGACGGAAGAATTTTATGAAAACAAACGTTTATATGGTGTTGAAGTTCATTTAGATGGTAAAAGTACTTATTCTCGTTTAGATAGTCTTGATAAAAGCGAGGTTTATCTGAAATGTATAAGCAGGGAAATGTCTCAAGTCGGAAGTGATTTTTTCAAGATGTATTCTGATGAAGAAAACAAAAACCTTGAGGCAAAACTAGATATTCTATCTCAACAGGTAAAGATCAAACGTGATCAGTTAGAATTACAGGAAAACGATGAGAAAGAAAAAAATACGAATAGTAAAGAAAGCGAACTAGATTCATCAAATAAAAATGATACTAAAAAATTCAAAGACAGACTTACAAGAGCCTATCGATTTTTTGAATATAGAAAGCAAAGACTTACGGCAATGCATAAGCCAGAGAATGAATCAGATGAAGAGTACAAGGATGAACTGAAAAAGATAATTTATAGAGGAACTTTTGAAAAAGAAGATGATACAACTGTATTACAGAGATTCATGTATTCTTTCAATGCAGATATTTGGGGAGCAGCAATAGGGATGTACCAGACTTTTGCAGACGACAAAGAACTGAAGGAGTTAGAAGAATATATAGACAAAATAGATAAACTTTGTTACGGAGAAGAACCTGTTGAATATTCCTATTTGAGATGTGTGTATCGTGATTTATTATCAGACAGAAAAGAGAATGATTATTCAGGAGTATCCGAAGAATATATGACAGAGGAAGAGATAAGAATCACTTATAATGATCCGTATAGATCTTTAAAACGATTGGCAATGATAAGACTTAAAAATTATACAAATAAGCATTATGAGGTTGCTGATCGCTATAGTTGTAAGCTGTTGGAAGAGACGGATGAGAATATTCTTATGAAACTGTTATCAGAAGATACGGAAAAAAGAATTCCTGCAAAATTTCAAGTTGTGTGTGCAAATACACAAAAGATAATCCGAATGGTATTAAATACAATTTATTCATTTTTATTTAGTGTGGAGATATCGGACCATCCGGTTTTAGCTAAAAAAAGCAAAAAGGCATTGACATATGGTGAGCTAAGAATCTTATCTTTTCTTCGTAATCCATTATTTACCGTGGAGGAATTCAGGAAGAGGGAAATCAAACTTGATGATCGTCAGAATAAGGACACAGTAGACTATTCAATTATGATGGTAATGGAGATTTTCTATTCATTTGTAAAAGACCCGGTTTCAATTGATAAGTTGATAATTACACATAAGTATACATGTGATGTTTGGAAAAATGGATCGAAATATCTATATTTTTATACATTACATAATCAGGAACACGCAATTGATCTTATCAAGAATATTGTAAAACTTGTTCATGCGATTGATTTTATTAATATATCTGCGGTTGATTATTATATTTTGTTTTTAGCATGTTATTTGCATGATATATCAATGGTCAGGATTCCGTCATATGATAGCTTTTTGATCGATATGAATCAGACAGATGAACTGGCAAAAGAATTGCTCGATGATTTAAATAAAGAACTTTTTTCGAAAGATCAAGAAGGGAAGAGTGAGGAAGAGAAAAATCAATCAGAGAAGACTTTGGAAGAAGATCCGGATATTTTGATTGTAAAAAAATATATGTTGGAAAGTTATAAAAAAGTAGATAATTACTTTGAGAAAACTGTTCGAGGACGTCATGCAGTTGACAGTGCAGCGGAGATAAGAAACCGAACGGAGATAAAGTATCTGGATACAACAATGCGAGAATTAGTTGCAGAGGTTTCAGAAGCCCATTGTGCAGATGAGAGAAATATATATGGAGCCAAATCAAATGCGACAAGTCAGCTGATCAGTATAAAATATGATAAAATACTTCTTCGTCTTGCAGATTTACTTGATATGAGCAACTACAGAGTATCGAAACCAATTCTTCATCATAATATTGAACAGATGTCAGAAGAATCGGCATTTCACTGGATTTCACATTTATTAACACAAAAATATGAATTACATTCAAAATATGAAATTAGTGATCCAGAAGATGAAAAAAGTATATTAGCACCTCAAACAATAACAGAAAATATTGTTTTGGAGATACCTGTAGATCTTTCTCAAATGTCTGCACTTGAATGTAATAATCCATGTCAGAAAATAAAAATTGACAGAAAAAATATATTACCGCAGGAAATTACGTTGACATGCGGAGAAAAATGTGAGGATGATAGTGAGGGTGATGTAAATTCTGAACGGAGATGCAACTTTTTATGTCAATGGTTTTGCGTAAAAAATGATTATTTAATCAAGGAACTTGCTGCATTAAAAGAATACCTTAATCGAAATACAAACAATTATTTTAAATCTGAAATACAAATTAAAATTAAATGTAATGGGAAAACAAATATAGATGCCAGGCAGTTTGAAATATTGACTGATTATATTCAGAATAAGAAGCGTTAAATGCTAACTTCACGACAAACGCATGAGTAAATAAAGTGTAAACAACGCCTCTTTTCTGATAAAATAAAAGAAAAGAGGCGTTGCTATATGCAGGAATTATTGGAATGGATGGAGTATATCGAAGACACGCGTTAACAAAGAAAAGTTAGACATACATTAAAAGATATTCCTGTTATCGTATTGTTTGCAACACTTGCAAATGCAGATGATTGGGTAGAGATGGCATTGTTTGCAGATTATTATCGGACTATCTTAGAAAGTATATTGAACTAAAAAATGGGCCACTATCACATGATACAATTCGCCGTGTGATGGGAATGATTTCCCCTGAGATTCTCCAGCAACTTTATGGGAAATGGCAAGAACGTTTAAATCAGAATGATGGAGAATTATTGAAAAAATCATTTGTATTGATGAGAAAACTATGCGATCAAACAAACGCAAAGAGAAAAAAATTAGCTCGCTCGACAAACTATTGGATTATGCAGGCTGATAATGTGGAATTGTTTGCGCCGTCTTTGATTGGAATTTGCACATGGTTAGATGAACACCCTGAAATAGATATAAATCCTATAGAGTTGGAAGCGGCGCAGTGCATTGTATTTGCAGAAGAGCGTAGAGAAGAACTGGAATAGAAGAATTTGGTAGTTGTTAATGTGAGTAACAGCAATAGTAAGAAATTAGGATTTTATAGATGCAATGGAAGAAAAAAGAAGGATGTTCGCAAGATGGGGGAGTAGATCTTTAATTAATATTAGAATATAAAAACGCAAAAATTGTGAAAAATCCGTAAAAATATTGACATAACGACAGCAAAACAATTATATTATATAGTATATAGGGAGGTGCTGTGATATGTTGGTACAGTTCATGGTAAAGAATGTATTATCTTTTAGAGAAGAAACTATTTTGGATATGACAGCGATTAATGCATATAAGGAACATGAAAGTAATTTAATCGATAATGGAACAAAAGAAAAATTTCTTCGAGTAGCGGCTATTTATGGAGCCAATGCAAGCGGAAAATCAAATTTGTATATGGCAATGTATTATTTCCAAAAAATTATTACAAAGTCTCTGAATAATGTAGATGATGATTCTATGACTGCAATTGAAAGATATTATGAACCATTTAAATTTGAAGAAAAAATGGAGAATTCAGAATTCCAGATTATTTTAATTCTTGATGGTTGCGAATACAAATACGGTTTTGAATATAATGAAAAGAATATTGTTACAGAATGGTTGTATGCAAAAAGTTTAAAAACAAATAGAACAATTCCTATTTTTGAACGAAGTATGGAAAATGTTGAATTTGGAGCGTCTGTAAGAAAAGAATGTGATTTATATAAGGAACAGATTCCAACAGAAACATTGTTATTATCTTTTTTTAATAAGCTAAAAATGAAAACAACTGTTTTTAATAGAGTTTATACTGGAATTATGGATATAATGGTTGTTCCAACTGATTTTTGTGAGAATCCTAAATTATTGAAGGTTGCTTTACCAAGCGTAATTGATTATGATAAAAAAAATTTAGTAACCTTTTTATCGGCAATAGATACTGGTATTAAAGACATTAGATATGATGATAGTGAGAAAGAGGTTCGATTTTTTACGGTTCATAAAGGAAAAGATAATCGAGATTATTCACTAAATTTGTTTTATGAATCAGAGGGAACGATTAAAAGTATTATTTTATTTATTTATGCGAGAAATGCTATTTTAAGTAACAAAGCTCTTTTTGTTGATGAATTAAATATCAAGTTACATCCATTATTATTAAAATTTATTGTTGATTTGTTTTATGAAGAAAATTCCAGTGCTCAATTAATTTATACTACGCATGATACTACATTAATGGACAGAAGATTTTTCAGAAGAGATCAAATTTGGTTTGTTCAAAAAGATGAATTTGGATATTCAGAATTAGTAGCATTATCAGATTTTAAAGTCAGATCAGATGCATCTTTTGAAAAAGATTATTTAGCTGGTGTATATGGAGGCATTCCGAATCTAAAGGAAATTGAGCTGAAAGAAGGCGAATAATTATGGGAACAGATGATTTGTTTAAAAAGAGAAGAGAACAAAGAAAGCAAAGAAAGCGAGAGTTTAAAACTCCGAAAGCAAACTCTTTTCTAATTGTGACTGAAGGTGAGAGAACAGAGCCTTTTTATTTTAAAGGTATCCAAAAGTTGATAAAAGAAAAAGTTGGAGGAGCAGTTGATGTTATTGAAGTTCCAACGATTGATGTTTATGGACAAGGAAGTTCAACCGAAAAATTAATTGAAATAACGGAAAGATTAGTCAAAGAAGCAAGAATTATTTATCAAAATGTCTGGGTCGTATTTGATAAGGATGATTTTAATGATTTTGACGAAGCAATAAAACGTGGACAGAGTATGGGATATAATATTGCCTGGAGCAATCAATCATTTGAATATTGGTTATATATGCATTTTGCTTATAGTGATTCTGCACTTCATCGGGAAGAATGGAATAAAAAGCTTGACGAAGTATTTGCACAGTATGGCCTTGGTGATGGATGTTATAGAAAAAATTATGAAGATATATACAAGTTAGTGGACTCATATGATGGTGTAAATACAGCTATAAAAAATGCAAAAAGAAGAATGGCTGATTTTAACGATAAAAAAGATTCGCCATCAAAATATGACCCGGGGACAAAGGTTCATGAATTATTGATTGAATTGAAAAAGTATTTGGATTAATGAGAGAAATTTCAAAAATGATCCTGCGAATCTCCGAAAGTAAAAATCATTGAGCCTTAACAAAAAGTGGTATAATTATTTTGTGGTGATAAAAAGGCAGAGTTTCCTTGGGATCGGGAGGCTTTGTCTTTTTGCATTTTTATAAAATGTGAAGAGAAAATTTTGCAAAAACTTTGAATACGAATCAAATGATAAAGGAGATACAACAATATGGCAAAGAGAACAGAAACTGATTTATTGAGATTTTATGGCGGAGACATCAAGGTAAGAACAGAGAAAAATGGTTTTCAAATGCTATATAATAAAGAAAGACCTAATGCAACGGAGGATGACTGGTTTTGGGGAGACAAAGATGCATACCGTACGTTAAATGCCCTGCTCTTTGATGGATATGCAAATGAAAAAGAACGAATATTTGAAGAACATAAATGCTTAAATCCTATGTATATTAAACGAGTTGAAGACACAATTGATGTTTACAAAGGAATTTTTTTGGCGATGTGTCAGAAAAAAGGAGAGTCATTATCTATCCCAGTGGTAAAAAGAGTAGATCGTGAAAATTCATTAAATGCATATAAGATGGGACATACAGGCTCCTTTGTTTCTTGTACTAAAAAAGATTATGATGAGGAATTTAGTAATAAACATAATGTAATACTTTTAGAAATAGCGGTTTCAGAGAATACACCATATGCAGATTACCAGCAGTTTGTAACGATACAAGAGTATTCCAATTATGATGAACTGGAAGTTCTGTTTCCACCGTTTGTTTCTTTAGAGATTGAGGAAAGAGATTTAACAATAGCTGACAAACATATTAAGGATATGAATGGAAATTCACCGGTAGGAAAATATCTGCTGAAAATGGGTGAGTTTCCAGATTACAGAAAAACGATAGCGGTTCCTAGGGAGAAGCTATTGAATGAAATACTTTCAGGCAAAGAGGGGGCAGCAGAGTGTCTTGAAAATATGAATTCAGGTAATTGGAATACGGATTATCAGAAATATGTAGAATGGAAAGATGCTTTGCACAATTACTTGAAACTTGTATATTCTGATATGTGGTATGGAGTAGAGTTTTAAGTGAATGAAAATGTATAATTAATAAATTATCCTGGAAAATTCCGTAAGATTTTCTCTTCTTGATTGTTTAGTAAGTAGGGAAGATTTTATTAAGTAATCATGCGCGTATATATTTATCACGAAAGAGAAGAGACAGTGAATGAAACAAAATCAATATAATCAAAGGAAATATGTATATTTATTTGAACTTGATTCAGTTCGAAAAACAGATAAGGAAATTATAGCTGGTCAGAAAGCATTATACACTGAGATTGTGGAGAATGGGAACATTGTGGTATTGACATTTAATCAGCTGATAGATTCAAGAACTCAAAGACAAGGGGAAGTAAAATGCTACAGGTATTTAATTACAATGCAGGTAGAGGAGACTGCATCCGACTGAGATATGCGGGAATATCAGGAGTGCTACATAATATTTTGATTGACAGTGGTGTGAGCCGATTTGGTTTAGAATTTGAATTCATTTGCCAGAAGATTATATCAGATCATGAAAAAATCGATGCGGTGCTCATCACGCATGTGGATTTGGACCATCTAGGTGGTTTACTATATAATCTGCGAAATAAAACAACAATGTGTATAGAAGAAGTGTGGATGAATCATGGAAGATTGATAAGCAGGATTAATCATTAATTCTTGAATTATCAAAGCTTGGTCGTACAGATGATATCGTGAAAGCAGCAGCTGATGAGGAATATCAGAAAAAGTTGCTGGAAGAGTTTGATTTATAACAGACAAACTAAAGATTATTTAAGGAAAGACGATAAGCTCATATTTGAACCTATCGTCTTTCCTTTTAAGGTTATAAAAAGTTTATTATGAAGATGGCAT
>OLPL01000470.1_pt1 | contig 30183 bp, 4 predicted proteins | sample 1673211 | NCBI WGS metagenome assembly OLPL01 (sample SAMEA3136766, study PRJEB25190) | human gut metagenome | reverse complement strand
TGTGTAATGGCACTCCACGGATCCTTTAAATTTAATTTTGAGACAAGTGAGTTTATATGCATCATAGTAAACGCCTCCTAAACTGTAAAATAGGTATGAGATAATTAAAAACACATCATGTAGTAATCAATACTACATAAGAAGTATGCTAAAACTATAACACTTTTATACATATTTGTGAAGAGAAAATTTATTAAAAGAATCTAAATTACTGTTCACAGGTAATATTCCGCGAGGCATTTTGTCATGAGTAATGGAAAAATCCCGAGACATACGGGGCAAATATCTTGTAACAACAGATCCTGAAGAAAAGTTCTTTTTGTCTGCACAGCAGCGTTGTACGTTTGTGTGGGAGAATACCGGCAATGGACTGCAGATCAGTCATATCCATATTTCCAATCCAATAGGTGAACTGAAAATTGCTGAAGATGAAGCATTTCCTGATACAATGGGAAAAATGGCAAGTCACTATATGAAAGAAGAAATTTTACGTCTGACCAGTGACAGGAAGCTGTCTGTCTGCGACGTTAACGGATCCCTGATATTTTTGCAGCTGTCTGATGTTATGTTTATTTCTGCACTGGGTAAAGAAACTGTTGTCAGGACTCTTACAGACTGCATTTTTGCAAAAAACAGTATTAAAGAACTTGCACAGCAGACGCAGGATTGTTTTGTTATGACTCACAGAAGTTATCTGGTCAATCCGCAGTATATTACGGCTATCAGACGTTATGCTATTACTATGCGGGATGGTACAGAGCTCCCGGTTCCACGGAAAAAATATGATGAGATTCGCAGACAGATTCTTTCGGTATAATTTCAATGTGGAATTATACCGAAAAACAATTTTAGGACCATATATATTTATTAATACACATCTTTAATCGTACATTTCTTTATCAATTTTTATCTGAGTTCCTTTATTTCCATATCATGATTTTTCACACTGAAATATTATTAATTATCATATTATCAAGATGTTTTCATGTATTATATTTCACTTTGTTTTTCGTTCCGTTATTGTACGTTTCATTCTTTTGATGTTGAAAAAAATATTTCAGAGAAGTATTATAAAAATAACTATATTTTTGTGAATTGATATTCTTTAATGGAAAATTCTGAAAATTAAGAAAAGGCGGTGGAGAACAGAAATAATGAAGATAGAGAAGAAACAACAAATCAGAGGACCTTCTGAGAATCCCGGAAGGACAAAGACGAAATGGTACCGCAAAAAGTGGCTCCGTGTAACGGCGGTCTGTCTTGTGACAGTGCTTGTTGTATCGGAATTTGTAATTCATTATACAGCACAGCAGGAAATACAGACAGATTTCGGACCCGAAACACTTCTGGACGCACAGATACAGGAAGTACTGAAAGATCCAATGAAAGTGCTTGAAGCATTTAAGGATGCAAAGAGACAACTTCAGGATAAACAACAGAAACTTCTTGATGCATGTAATAAAGCCGAAAAACTCATTAAAGAAGAAAAATACGAAGAAGCTATAGAACCGGTTGATTATCTTCTGAAGGAAATGGAACTTACAGAAGAAGAAAAGATACAGATGAAGATGACCAGAACGGCTCTCTGCTTTTCAGCAGGAAGATTTGATGAAGCTATGGAGGGTTGTACAGAGCTTATAAATCTGGACCGGAGTGAAGAAGGATATTATTACTTTATGAGATCTGTGTGCAGTATACAGAAAGAAGATTACAGTCAGGCAAAGGATGATCTTCTGGAAGCTCTTGCTCATGGATATAAAGACGAAGCTCTTTGTTATGTGCATCTTGCTTTTTGTGAGAATTATCTTGAAGATTATAAAGAGGTTCTGAAATACGCAGAACTGGCTGAAGAAAAAGGAGCAGAAGATGTTTATCATACAACGCTGACTTATCTTATGGCAGTGGCCAGTCTTAAAGAAGAAAAATTTCAGGACAGTATTTCTTATATCACGGAACTACTGGAGACAAATCAGTACAAAACAAGTGGTGATCTGTATTTTTACAGAGGAGTCAGTGAGCTTACACTTGAAGAATATCAGAAGGCTTACGATGATTTTCAGAAAGCGATGAAATACGGGTTGACCAATGCACAGGAAACGGGAGGTGAACAGAAAAAAGAAAGTAATACGATGCTTTATTACAACAGAGGAATTGCGGCACTTGGATTGAACAGACAGGAGGATGCGACAGAAGATCTACGGAAAGTTGTAGAGAACAACGATTATCCGGAACTGACAGAGGCAGCAGAAGAACTTCTCGACATGCTGAAATCAGGAAAATCTGACAGCATTCAGACAGAAGATGTCAGTTCAAAAACAGACCAAACCAAATAAAAAAAGGGAAAGGAGGTGTATAGATGAAACTGCGTAGCATAAAGAAAAAAACATTAACATTTGTTCTGGCAATGTCCCTGTGTGCAGGTGGCTCGTTTACAGTACTGGCTGCTGAAGAAAGTGCAGCTGAAGTGCAGGAAGAACAGGAACCTGTCGGCATGGCAGAAGAACCGGCTCCGGCCCCGGTGGTAGAAGAACCGGCCCCGGCTCCGGTGGTAGAAGAACCAGCCCCAGCTCCGGTGGTAGAAGAACCAGCCCCAGCTCCGGTGGTAGAAGAACCGGCCCCAGCTCCGGTGGTAGAAGAACCGGCCCCAGCTCCGGTGGTGGAAGAACCAGCTCCGGTGGTAGAAGAACCGGCCCCAGCTCCGGTGGTGGAAGAACCGGCCCCGGCGACAGAAGAACCGGCCCCGACGGCAGTACAGGCAGCCGGAGAAGAAGATTCTGCAGTAACAGGAGAAGATGATGTAGATACATCACTTCCTGAAGAAATAAAAGAAGGCAGTGCTCAGATTGCAGAACAGATTACAGGTGGCACGAATACAGCAGGACAGGAAGTTTTCAAAAATGATGCTCCGGCATCAGAAGAGAACAAAGACAGCAGAAATGCTATTCAGAAGGCTGTTGATGTAGCACTCAAATCAGCAAAGGAAAAAGCTGGCATTACAGATATTACGATTGTTGTGGATGACGGCGAATATGATGGAGATATCAATATCTCCTGGGGATCGGACAAAACTCCGGGTTTATTTAAAACTCTTTATATCCTCGCGAAAAATTCTTTCAAAGAACCATCGGTCGGTGATGTGATCGACAAATCAACCATTAACAGTGGCGCAGGCGGCGGAGCGAAAGTAAACGGCAATATCATTATTGATGGAATCAATGTAGTACTTTCCGGTTTATATTATTCGCTGAATACAACGATCACATCAAAGAAAGCAACAACAACTGTTTACGGTACAGCAAAAGATGATAACATTCAGGTTGAACTGGAAGACTCGAGTCTGGAAGTAATATCCGGTGATGGTCAGGACAATATCCGCGTTAAAGGAAAAGGCGGAGAAAATCAGAAAGTTGATCTGGATGGCGGAGGCGGCAGTGATGTCTATACAGTAGATGTTTCTACAGGAACTACAGTAAATATCAATGATCAGGATGGAGGAAGAATTCATCTTACAGGTGATCTTAAGAAGAACAGCAATCCGACAGGAAATTATGACAGTGCGAAGCAGGAAGCTTCTTTTACGCTGACAAACAGTGCCGGAAAACTTTTGAAGATATTTACAAAAGGCATTACCGCATTTACAGATGAACTGACAAACAAAAAACAGATCGAGATCAAAAAATCAGATCTGAAATCCGGTATCTATGATGCAGGAAATATAAGCTTCAGTGATTTTGTATATAATCCTGAAAATGATGAAGCTGTTTCACTTATTGTTAAAGGAAAGGGATTTATGGACTCCCTTATCGTCAGCAGTAAAAATCTGATGATCCAGAAAATCCAGGCAGCAGAAATGAATGTCCGACTGAAAGGACAGGTCATTACTGTAAAAGATAGTATAGAAGCTGTGAATGTTATGATCGAGGCAGGCGATGATGATACGCTTGTCAGCACAGACAATCCGCTTCCGGGAAGTATCTCAGACAAAATCTCTCTCGGAGATGAAATGGATGCTTCTGTTATGGATATTGTAACAAATGCAAAAATCATCCTTGAAAAAGGAAGTAACATAAAAGCTGGTGGCTCTGTAGTAATGAAAGCAGTCAGCAGCCAGAAAAATAATCTGGTTCCTTTTGTAGAAGGAGCGAATATCATTAATGTCAAGATCGGAAATGCTGTAATCAGTATTCTCGGCAACATAGAAGCAGGCGGCGCTGTAGAAGCAACAGCTTCTTCCACAGTAAATGTTGCAGCTTCTAACGAAACTCTTGCAAAATATTACATCCCACTGGCAGCAGGTATCCTTGTATCAGAAGCCAGAGTGGAAACAGGTAAAGACTCAGTCATCACAGCAGGAGGAGATGTAAAGCTTTCTTCTATAAGTGATGTTACACTCACTACTCTTTCGACTGTAGGCGCACTGCCTATATCACTTGCTTTATCTGTAGTAGTGAACGATTCTCATGTTCAGGTCCTTGGTAAGATCATTTCCGGAAATGGAAATATCGGTCTGGATGCAAAAGGCAGTTCAACAGTGACTACAAAGTCGACGAACAAGACACCAGAGACCTCAGGCAGTGCGGTAAATCCGAAAAGCGGCAGCAGTACTCCTACCGGAAGTGGCAGCCTTTCCAATAAATATGGCGGATTTTTCGCAGCGTCAGTAGTAATTCAGGATGTAGATGCATCTCTGACAGGAAACGGAAGTCTGAGTGCGGTGAACGGTAACATCACCATTAATTCTCAGTCATCCGAAAAAGTAGATACACAGGCAGTTTCCGTTGGTGGCTCCAAAGAACAGAATTCTCAGGAAAGTCAGACAGTAGGAGGAGTCAAAGATAAGATCACAGCTCTGCTTAAGGGCGTTACCACAAAGCTTTCAGCAAACGCAGAGGAAACAAAAAATTCAGCAATCGGGAAATTAAACAGTGCGCTTGGCAGAATTGAGGGAAGCAGCGGAAATACCATCACTTCACAGGAAAATGAACACGGCACAGTTTCTGCACCGTCAAGAGCAGAAGTAGGACAGAAAGTCACAGTAAAGGCTGTACCTAATACAGGTTATAAACTTAAAGGCCTGACTTATACCTATCTTCCGGCAGGATCATCTTCTTATGTTACCAAAACTGTTGATACATCATCCGGAACCTATACTTTTGAGATGCCTGCATCAGAAGTAATTCTTGTTGCAGTATTTGAAAAAGACGAGCAGAGCGGATCAGAAAATACAAATGTAGGCGATCTGTTTGATGAGGACGATGATGATGATCTGGGATTGGGCGATCTTTTTGACGAAGGAACAGGCGGTGCAAGGGAAGACACACCGACATCGGCACAGCCTACCAGAATCGGACAGTTCGATATTAAGAACTACGAGAAAAAATCCCTTACAGGAAAACTGGAAGGTGCCATTCTTTCAGATCATGTGAAAGCAAACACAGGCGATACAATTAAACTGACTGTAAATCCGGCAGAGGGTATGAAACTGAAAGACGGAAGTCTGAAAGCAATCTATACCAATGCAGCAGGAAAGAAAATCACTTATACAGTACCGAAGAACAGCGCAGGAGCATATGTATTTACGATGCCTGAACTGAAAGTCGGAACAGTACTGGAATTTAAAGCAGATTTTGAAAAAGGTACAGCAGACACAACCGGAAAAGGCAGCACCTCTTCTTCACAGGCAACCGGAGCACTTGCCATTAACATCGTCTTCAACAGAAATGATGCATTCATTGATACAGATGGTGATGTGACAGCCGGCGGTGAACTGAGCGTAACAGCAACTGCAGATACATATGCACATTCAAATGCAGATGGTTCCAATTTTGATGAATCTTCCGCAGGACAGATTACTCCTACAAACCCGGCAACAGGAGAAACAGAAGATAATGACGGAGAAATCACCGGTGAACAGAGACATGGAAATGTTCGCATAGCGGCAACAACAAACGGAACAATCTCATTCAAATCTAATAACCAGACACCTCAGTCAGGAGATAAAGTGGCTGTAGCAGTAACTGCAAGAGAAGGCTATAAGCTTACAGACAGCTCCCTTGTATTTACTTATCAGAAGGTAATGAAAGATGCACAGGGAAATGTAATAACTGATAATAAGGGAAATCCGCGCATGACATCAGAAACAGGAAGTCTGAGTTATGACGGAAAGACAGGAAATTATTATTTTACAATTCCGGAGGATATGGCCGAGGGAACAGAACTGGTAATCAGAGCAGCTTTTGAAGGCGATGTACACAATATTACAATTGCAGGTACAGATTCTTCCAAAGGAACGCTTACCACTTCTTCTTCCGCACCGAAGACCGGTGATACTGTTGTACTCAACATAACAGCAGCCAACGGTTATAAGGTTTCAAAAGTATATTACTTTGATACAACCGAAAACGGAACAGAAGAAAATAACACCGTAGAACTGAAAGCCAATGCAGATGGAACCTGGACACTGAAAATGCCTGGAAGGAATATTACCCTGAAGGCTGTTTTCATCGAAAAAGGATATGCCATCGTGATCAACGGCAGCGCAACTGCAGACAAACAAAGAGCGGATGCAGGAGAAACTGTTAAAATTACAAGTTCCATAGCAGGACAGAATCCGGGAAACGTAAAAGTTGAATACGGATATGAATCCCTGTTCAGCGAACCGGACGACCGTTCGCTGGATTATTCTGATACTTATGGTGAACTTAGCTATGATGCTGCAACAGGTACTTTCGTACTTCCGGAAGGAGTAACCCTGAAAGATGGTATGATCATTCTCGTAACTGTAGACGGCACAACACAGAAAAAATACGAAGTAAAAATTGATGTGACAAAAGCTTCCTCAACGAAAGCCGGCGGAACAGTTTCAGTTCCGGGCAGAGTTGATCAGGGCGATGTGATCACAGTCAATGTAACACCGGACGCAGGTTATTCACTTGTTGCAAATTCACTGAAAGCAATGATTACCAGAAAGTCCGGAGCAGAAGAAGTAAATGAACTGGCTGACCTTATTGCAGATGAAAACGGTGCTTACCGTTTTACAGTTCCAACTGATCTGGGCAATAATGCAGTGATAACCATTCTTGCAAAATTCACAGAGGGAACTGTAGAACAGCCGAAGAAAACTCTGTCACTTGGTGTGGGTGTCAATGTATCTTATACAAAGCACAGCAACAATGCTTACATCAAAAAAGGAAATATCACGGCAGGTTCTCTGAATGTTTCAGCAGTATCCGGAAGTAAGAATTCACCGGTCACCTCGATCGCAGAATCCTATGGCGGATATTCTGAAGGATCGATCGGACTTGGCGGATCAGTCACAGTTCATGTTGTATCAGCAAGAACGACAGCTCTTATTCTGAAAGATGCAGTCGTTACCCTGAAAGACGATGCAAAATTAAATGTAACTGCATCTTCTGCAGAACGTTTCCATACAATAGCAGATGCATCCAAAAATGACAAGGCAGGCAAAGTCGGCATAGGTGCCGGAATTGCAGTTGCTGTTACCGGTGTGGATGTTATTTCTGGAATGGAAGACAATACAACAGTAAGAGGTACAGATTCTATTGCTGCAGATCCTGTTACAGGTGAAGGAAAACCTTCCTATATTAAAGACACTGTAAAACTGGATTCCGTAACAGTCAAATCAGATCATTCTGCGGAAGAACGTGTTATTGCAAAAGCAGGAAGCGCAGGTGGAGTATCGGTAAGTCCGGTACTGGCACTGAATATATCAGGAATGCGTTCAGAAGCGTACATTGGAAATGCATATTTGGAAAATTGTTCTCAATGGCAGATAAGAAATGATCTGACAGTTTCTTCAGACAGCGTGATCGATCGTCAGGTTGCAGCCGATGCGGCAGCAGCAGGAGGATCAGTCGGCGTCGGGGCAGCTCCGGTAATCACTGTCTATAATGACAGTTCCAGATCAGGTCTCAGAAGAAGCGTAAAAGCAAATAACATAAAAGTTTTTGCAGAAGGTATCAGTAAACTGAAATCAACTGCAAGAGCCGGCTCAAATGGAGCACAGTCCAATTCATCCGACAAGGGTTCCGGTGGGGAATCCGGCGGATCTTCCGGCGATGACTCCGGGGAGAGTGCCTCGCAAAAAGGAGAAACGGACAAACAGGCAGACAAGAGTATTGGCGGAGCATCTAAGATTGCAGGAAAAACCGGCAACAGTAATCTGAAACCGGGTATGATAAGCAATCTGACAGAAAACCGTCAGACTTCACAGACCAGTGAAGGTAATGTACAGATAGCAGCCGCTTTCAACCTCAATATTATGAAGAACAGCAGTGTTGCAGCAATCGAGGGTAATATTGCAGTAGAAGCAGTAAATGAGCTGGAAGTATCTTCTATCGGTCAGACAACAGCAGAGATTTATGCAAATGCATCAGCCACTCAGGCCAAAACCGGCATCGGAGCAGCTGTGGCATTAAATATCGTTTCCTATATCAATGAAGCTTATATTGATCAGGCAGCAGTAAAGGCCGGAACTCTTAAAGTTCTCGCACAGATGCCTGAAAAGGAAATTAAAGAAGATAAAGAAACAGAAGATGAAGAAACAGAAGATAAATGGGTTAAGAATCTTGTAACAGGTCTTGTAACAGAGGCAGCAGACAAGATGGGACTCAAAGATTTGTTCGGTGAAGAAAATACAGAAAAACTTACACGTCTTCTGGCAGGAACCGCAGATCAGGTAGTCACGGTTGCAAAGACAACAATGTTAAAAGGAACTCCTCTGGAAGGAATGAAACTGGAGGATATCCGAAACAACCCGGAAAATCTTCTCAAATTCAGAGAACTGATTGGTTCAAATATCACTGAAATTTTGAAGACCAATGCAAAGACAACATTAAGTGAGCTTGGCAGAGTACTGACAACAGCCGCACTTGATGGACTCTTTACCTGGCTGGATGTAGATGTGAAGGAAGTTGAAAAAGATCCTTCCAATGTATTTGTTACAGAAGCGGTTTCCGGTGCAGGCGCATCAAATGTCGGTGTGGCAGGCAGTGTGGCAATCGCGGTGATCAACGGTACAACAAAAGCTTATATCGGCGATTCTGCAAATGTAATTACAGCAACTGGTGATATCATTATAAATGCAGATGCAAGACAGAGTGAATCTACAACTGGCAGTGCAGCAGTAGGAAACGATGGAAAGGCAGACAAAAACCTTTCCGGAGGCAATTCCGGGACAGAGAGCGATTCCACAGCGGAAGAGGATCCGTCGAAGCTTCACAATATCGTGATCCGCCCACTTAATCCGTCCGGAAACGTAAACGGTGCAGTCGGAAGTCTTTTTGTGACAACACCATCCAAAAACGGAGAAAGCAAAGATTTCTCCAAAGCAAAATTTGAAGACAAAGTACTTGTCCGCGTAGTTCCGGCAGATGGAATGCAACTGAAGGAAGGCTCACTTGTATTTGTCTATACATCCGATGGAAAGAAAGTTATCAAAAAGATCGTAACCTTTGAAAACAGAGGCAATAATGTATATGCATTCTATATGCCGGATTTTGATGTCTCAATCGAGGCGACATTTGAACCGGTACCGGCAGGAACCGTTACAGCACCGGCGAAGACCGGAAATGGAAAGACCATCGGTGTGGGGGCTTCATTTGCACTCGATGTAATTAATGTAACAGTAGAAGCCGGAATTGGCTCATCACGCAAAGTAACCGGAAAATCTGTAGAGGTAAAAGCAGGTGCAGAGCATGATCGCACAACCGCATCTGTATCCGGTACAGATCCGATCAGTGGCGACAAAGCCAATGATACAAAGACAAAGGATGTTTCAGTAGATGCATCTGTAGCAATCGGACTGACAGATATTAATGTTAAGTCCTATGTGAAAAAAGACACAGTCCTTAAAGCACTTGGAGATTTTATCCTGAAAGCAGCTTCAAAAGGTAAATCTCTTACTCAGGCCAGTGGATTCGCAGCAGGTAATGAGACTGCAGTCGGTGCAGCAGTTGCGATCAACATCGCTGATTCTGATGTAAAAGCACTTTTTGAAGGAACAGGAATTATTTCCGGAAATGCATCACTTAAGAGCTATACTTACAATGAAGATGACAGTAAGGCTCTGGCAACAGCCATCGGTGCAGATATTTCCCGTTATCTGGCAAAATTCAAAAATGCAAAAGAAGTGACAGAAGAAAATGCCAATAAGATCATGAGCGGGGATTATGAAGGACTTGAAGCAGAAAAAGACAACACAGACAACCAGACAGCCGGCAAAATCAACGGCAAACTGGATGCAAACAGCAACAGCAGTAATCAGAGTGGAGCAACTGCCGGAAAGACCAACAATAATCTGTCACTTTCTGCAAATGCACTGAGATCTCAGGGCGTTGCAACAGAAGATACAGGTTCCGGTTCAAAGGTAGGGGATGCTTCAAAAGAAGCAAATGATCAGGCACAGGCAAACACTTCCGGTAAGGGTGGAAGTACCATGAACATGAATGCTCCTGGTAAAAAATCCATCCAGGCAGCGGCAGCAGTCGGACTGAATATTACCGGACATATGGCACAGACTTCTGTAAGCGGAAATATCACAGCAGGCAAAGTGCTTGAAATGCTGGCAGACAATGATGGCAATTTCCGCACTCTTGGAAGTGGTGCAACCATGACTCTGGGCCAGGCAAAATTCTCTCTTGCAATGGGAGTCGCTGTTTCTGTAAATAACAATAAGGCAATCGTCGCAGCAGGCGAGACAACTCCTGTTACTGTAGAAGGCAAAGATAAAGTGATCATTGCATCTGAACTTTCTCAGAACATGGATGGCAAATATAAAGGATATCTTGGTGCGCAGGCTCTTGCAGGTTCTGTAACAGGAACGGCCGATGCAGCAATTGCAGGAGCAGTATCTGTTCTTGTTTCAAGAGCAGAAACAAGATCTACTGTGGGAAACAGCTCTGAGATCAGAGGCGGTGATGTAGAGATCACAGCAAAAGACAAGAGCAAACTTGCAGTACGTGCAGGTGGATATTCCGTTGCAACAAGAGGTGCCAAAGTTGGTGTGGGTGCATCTTATGCATTCATCTACGGTTATAATCAGATCCTTGCCCAGATAATGGACAATGTGAAGATTACAGCTACATCACTTAAAGTACAGGCATTGAAAGAAAAAGTATCTGATTCCGATTACGAACTTCCGATGGGACTTGAAAGTCTTATCACAAGAAGTGAAGGCAATGCAAAGATTCCGGATTCACAGAAAGGAATTATTCATCTTACCAGAAATGGTAATAAATCAGAATCTTCTTATTCTGTAGAAATCAATCTCAGTACAGATACGATCCTTGAAGGAATCGACCTTCTGAATTTCTTAAGCTCTGTGAATTATTATGCAGAAGCAATTTCCGGCGCAGTATCAGGCGGAAAAGGAAATTTCTCAGGAGCAGGCTCTCTTGCCATGGTATTTTTCTTCAATGATACACAGGCCATTATCGGTAAGAATGTACAGATCGTTCTGACTGGTGATGCACTTGTAGAAGCTGTAAACAAATCAAATGTCCGAATCATTGCAGGTTCACTTTCTGCCAGCCAGTCCAACGTCGGAGCAGGCCTGACATTAAGCTTCCTGTACAACGAGGACAAAGTAAAAACAGATGTTTCTGACGGAACAGTTATCCGTACTACAGGCGGAAACTATACACAGAGAGCTGAATCTTCAGCAAATGCCCTGGTAATCACAGTTGCAGCTGCAGGAAGCAGCAGCAATGCAATTGGCGGAAATCTTGGTGCAATTGTTATGAAGAACAGAAGCAATGCACTTATCGGAAAGCAGGTATCAATTACTGCTGATGGTAATGTAACTGTAAAAGCTCTGCAGAACAGTGAACTTTATCTGATCGCAGCAAGTGCAGCCGTATCCGGAAGCAGGACAGCAGCAGGTGGAACACTGAATGTAACTGTGAACGGAACAGAAGCAAATGTAACTGTAAATGACGGAGCAACAATTCGCAGTGAAAAAGGTTCTGTTGTTCTGAATGCAGATACAAAAGAAAAACTGATCAGTGTACTGGCAAGTGCAAGCGCTGCTCTTGGCGGCACCGGTGCTGCAGGTGTACTCAGTGTTCTGGTATCTGGTTCAAAAACAGTTACAGATATCGGTAAAGTAACAATTTACGCAAAGAAAGATGTACAGATTCTGGCAGCAGCAGTATCAAAACTTTTCCAGATCAATGCTTCTGTAAGCGGAGCATCCCAGAATGCAGTAGGTGCAACAGTGAGCGTAAATGTCCTGAACAGAAAAGTTCTGGCAACTGTAGCTGCTCCTTCCAGTATCACGGCAGAAGAGGGAAGCGTACTGGTTCAGGCAACCGGTGACGAAGCAGTTCTTCTCGTGATCATGGCAGCAGGTGCGGCAGGAAGTAATGCACTGACAGGTGTGGTTCCTGTGATCGTAAACAACAGCACTATCCTTGCAGAAGTGGAAAATGGAACAGAAACTTCTCATTCCAGAATCACAGCAGGTGACAGTATCGGAATCATTGCAGCAGCAGATTCTGATATCTATATCATTGCAGGCGGTCTTGCAGCGGCAGGAGCAAATGCAGTAGGAGCTTCCATTAATACAGCAATCCTGAAAAATGATATTCAGGCTCATGCAGGAACATGGACAGAGCTCATGACAACTGCAACACCGGCAGTACAGACTTCCTCAAATGGCATCAGGATCCCGAACCGTAATGAACGCAGACGAGGTATCATCATTTTTGCAAACGGAAATGAGGATGTAATTATGGTATCTGTATCAGCAGGTGCGGGCGGAAGCAATGCCATAACCGGTGTAATTAATACACTGGTTGTAAGAAACACAGTAAAAGCAACATCAAGAGAACATGTGACCATTTCTGTAAAAAAAGCTGCCGGTTCGTCCACAAACGATACCGACCCTCTCCCCGGAGTCTATATTGAGGCTCATGATGATACGGAACTTCTGAATCTGGCAGGTGCACTGTCAGCAGCAGGAAGTGTAGGTGTGGGTGCAACAGTAGTGGCACTGGTATTCAACAAAAATGTAACGGCTGAAACAGCAAAAGAACATAAGATCCTGGCACCTGGAAAAGTACATGTGATCGCAGATGCAAAAGATAATCTGTGGCTTCTGGCTGTGAACTTCGCAGCAGGAGGAAGTGTCGGTGTGGCAGGCGGTGCCAATGCACTGGTATTCCAGAATCATGTAACTTCTGCTCTTGGCGGAAATACAGGAGATATAAATAATCCTGTACAGTCTGTGAAAGTATCTGCAAACTCCGACAGCAGTCTCTACAATCTTGCAGCGGCAGCAGGAATCGGCGGAACCGCAGGTGTGACAGCAGTTGCAGTTATTACTTACTTCTATAATGAAACGTTAGCTTATGTAAAAGCAAACAGCAGAATCTATGCAGCAGGTGCTGTAGACATTCTGGCAGATTCAAAAGAATTTGTCACAGCAGATGCAGCAGGTGCAGCAGGCAGCGGAACCGTATCTGTAGGAGGAACACTGGATGTGGTCGTAACAAAGGTTGTTACGAAGGCATATACAGAGAAAAATGTTCTGATCCATGCAAAAGGAACTACAGCAGACATTTCCGTAAAAGCAGACGATGATTACAGTCTGATTGCAGTAGTGGGAACAATTTCCGCTTCCGGTGTGGCAGCAGTGGCAGTCAGTGTACTGACAACGGTTTCCTATAATACAGTCAGTGCCGAGATCGGAGAAGGAAATACTATAAACGCAGGAAGAGATATCATCATTCAGGCGAAATCAGACCGTCTGGTTCAGGGCTATGTATTTACAGCAGGTGCAGGTCAGGCCGGTGTATCTGGTTCTGTTATGGTGATCGTGGCAGGAAGCCTTCTTACAGATGATGCACACAATGCCATTTATGTTACCAATAACAAAGACGGAAAAGAATACGGATCCATGAATCCGCAGACTCAGACAGATGCTGTTTTTGTACAGGCTCACAAAGAAGCTCTTTCATCAAAACCGGAAGATAATCTCGATGATCTTCTGAAAGGGGACGGATCTTCCGCAGAAAATACCGCAAACGGAAATGGAGCTCTTGATTATGATAAGTATGGTCAGGATACCTCCAAAAAGGATAATGATGAGAGCAGCAGCTCCAACATGAATGATAAAGCATACGACAGCGCAGCAGATACGATCAGGAAAGAAGGCACAAAAGGTGCCGTTGTAAATGGAACAGAGCTGAAAGATTCCACAACAGCTGTTGTCCGTGGTGGAACAGAGGGAACAACTCTGACAGCCGGACGTAATGTGGAAGTAGTTTCCGGTGACAGCTTAAGTGCTTATATGGCAAGCGGTACACTGGCAGCCGGTCTTTATGCAGGCGTTGGCGCAGGCGTTTCCGTAGCAGTTCTTTACTCCAATGTTCAGGCTGTTGTGGAAGACAATGTTATCATCTCAGCAGGAAAAGATGTTATTGTCAAAGCAGTTTCCGGTTCTTCCGAGCAGACCAAAGCCGAACTGAAATATGACGCGGCAAAAGGCACAGACGGAAGCAAAGTGCTGAATGACAAAGTAAAAGAATCTGATCCTGACAATGCAGCAGCAACAGGTGACAAATCTACAATCCTTGTGATCGGTGTAACAGGAAGCGGCGGTATTGCAGGTGTATCTGTAACAGTAGCTTCACTGAACCTGATGAATAAGACCTATGCCAGAATGGCAGGTAACATTGTAAAAGCAGAAAATGTAACCGTAACAGCAGAAACTCAGTACGGAACCGTGCTCACCATTACTCTGGCAGCAGCAGGCGGTATTGCAGGTGTAAGCGGATCAGTTGCAGTTACAGATTTTGAATCAAAAACAGAAGCTTCCATAAGCGGAAGAGCAAAACTGGAAAATATTTCAGGAACTATTAAAGTCAGTACAGACGGAACCACAAATGCAACAGCAGCAGCAACTGCGGCAAGTGCCGGTGCAGTGGGCGCTTCTACAACTACAGCAGTAGCAGTTAACCGCAGCAGATTTGATGCATTTATAGGTCAGGGAGTCAGCATCAATGCTCCGTCCGCAAAGATTGACATGAAAGGTTATCTGAAAGCAGATGCAAAGGCAATCATAGTCAGTGCAGCCGGTGGACTCGCAGGTGTGGGAGTATCTGTGGCAGTAGCAGTTAACCGTCCGGTATCCATGACATATATCGGAATCACTCCGAATGGAGATATCATTGAAACTTCAAAATCTGATGTACGTGGTCAGATTACGGTATCTTCCGCAGATGTCAGAAACACAGTTGACGGTTCGACAAAAGTGACCAGCCTTGGTCTTGCAGCAGGTGGGGTTGCGGTAAATGGTGCAGTAGCACTCGGATTTAACCGTGCGAAGAGCTATGCGGCAGTAAATAAGGCAAACGTGACAGCAACAGGTGACCTGACTGTAGAAGCAGCCATGAATGGAAACACCACCGTATACATTACTTCAGTAGTTGCAGGTTCTGTAGCTGTTGGTGCTTCAGTGGCAGTAGCACAGATAAAGAGCGAAAACATTGCGCTTATTGATGTAACAGGCGGAACTGTGAAAGCAGCAAATATCTCTGTACTTGCAGGAACCGAAGCAAATCCGTATGACACAGAAGCACTTGCAACTGTGATTACAGGTGCAGCAGGCGGAACAGCAGTGGCACTGAATTTTGCAGTGGCTCTCAACAGTTCTGTAAACAGAGCACAGGCAGGCGGCACATCCGGCAGTCTTATCGCAGAAAAAGAACTGAAGGTTCGTGCAGATGGCAGAACAAAGGCTTACGGAATTGTATTAAATGCAGCGGTTGCCGGTATTGCGGCAAACGTATCCATGGCATGGGCAACTCTGTCAAGCATCCAGGAAGCACTTCTTGACGGAAACATTTCCGTAAGTGCAGGAAGCCTTACTGTAGAATCTGTGCAGAATAACAGTGAGACTACGAAGCGCAAAGATCCTGTTACTGTAGTGATCGACACAGCAAAGAAATTCACGAAGACAATCACTCCGGATTCTATGGCACAGGCATTTATCTTCAGTGCGTCCGCAGCAGCAGTAAGTATTACAGCAAATGCAGCTGTTGCAACAGCAGATGCAGTATCAAGAGCGAAAGTAGATGTAAATAACCTCAGAGTATCCGGAAATATCAAAGTAAACAACAAAGCAGATTCTGTGGCAACAGTGACTGTAAATAATCTGGATCCGGTAAGCTTTATAAGCGCAGGTCTTATGACCGGATACGCTTATGCAAAAGGTACATTTGAATCAATCTTAAGTGGAAACGGAACTGTCCGTGCAGACGGTAATGTAGATGTTACTAATACATGGAAGGGAAATTCCGAAGTAAAACTTGTACCTGCATCAGGCGGAATCGCAGTAGCTTACTATAAAGCCGGTGTAAATGTTGCAATCGCAGAAACAAGTACAAAAGCATACGCTTACATCAGCGGAAAACTGAATATTTCGGCAAAAGGCAATGTAAACGTAAAAGTAACGGGAAACGCAGACTCCAGTGCAAGAATCGATGGAGCTGTGATTGAGATCAGCAAAGTGGCAGTGGCAGTCAATGTTGTAACTTCCGAAGTAAAAGCAGAACAGAAAGCTTATATCGAAGGCGCAGGTAAAAATTCAGCCGGTTATACAGGAATTGTTTCCGAAAACGGAAGCATTACTGTAGAATCAGTACTGAATGTAAATGCATTGGGCGTGATCGGTGGAAACAGCGCAAAAAAAGGTATCAGTGTTTCCGGTATTGACGGAAAAGCATCTTCAGCAACTGCAAAGGCAGAATCCGTAAATATCGCTTATGTGAATAATGGAGTTCTTGAAGCAGCAAGAGGAAAAGCTTCCATCAGTGCAAATACCTCATCAAAGACAGATGCACAGGCACTTGCTCCGAACTTCAGCCTTTCACTGGCAGAAATGAACATTGTAAATGTTTACACTGATTCTAATGACAGCGTAGAAGCTTATGTGACAGGCGCAAGCATTGTCAGAGCACTTAAGGTTGATATCCTTGCAAATGGAACAGCAGAAGTAACAGCAACAGGAGCAGTTCCGGGAGTGACGGTCAGCCTTGTAAACGGAAATGCAGTGATTGTTACAGCTACAGCAGCCAAAGGCACAAACGGCAAAGTAACAAAAGCATATGTTGGCAGAGATTCAGAAGTATATGCCAACGGAGTAACTGAAAACGAAAATACAGTGCACAGTTTGAAAGTCTCTGCAGAGTCAAATCTGACAATTACGGCAAAGGTTCCGGAAACAAAGAGCATCGGAGCACTGAAGCTTGGTGTATTTCTTGTAAAAACTATTGCCGGAAAGACAGATACCTGGGCAGCAATCCTTGGCAAAGCAGAATCCACAAATGATATTTTTGTTCTTGCAACAGATAAGATCACTGAAACCTCAAATGTGGAACTGTTTAGTGCGGGACTGGTTGCAGGTGGAGCATCCAGAGCAGAAAATACTGTGGAAAGCCAGAATTCATCTGTACAGATCGGTGACGGTGCAGTGCTGAAAGCCTGGGGTAACATTCAGGCGCAGGCTGTTACAAAAACAAATGCACAGACACAGATACAGGATGCGGCCTATGGCGGCGGAACTAACTGTTCTGTAGAAAGTAAAAACAATATAACAAGAAAAACCTCTCTTGTAATAGGTAATAATGTAAATATTACCTCTGTGATCGGAAATATTGAACTTCTCGCAGAAGAAGACAAAACAAGCCACATTGAAAGCATTGCAACCGGTTCTTCCGGATCTGTGTATGCAGGCGGTGGCCCGAAAGCAGAGATCAATTACAATTCCACAGTAACTGCAACTGTAGGAAACGGTGGAAACATTGATGCCAGATATGGAACACTTGATATCAAAGCCATTGCAAATACCGATCTTTATGCGGATGCTTACAGAAAAGCAGCAGCAGCGGCAGGTTCCAACAAGAGTGAAGCAAACATTAACAGCAATGTGACAGTAGTTACAAACATCAGCAAAAACGGGGCAAAAACCAGAATCCTCGGTGAAGTGACCACAATTGGTGCTTATATTGAGAATCAGGTGATCCTGGCAAAAGCAAAATCCTATACTGCATCTGCAGGTTCCAAAACAGAGGCTTATGCAACTACAAATGTAAACAACAATGTTTCAACAGGAGTTGATAATGCATGGATCGGCGGAACAGAAAATCTGAATGTTGAGGCACTTGTAGTAGCTCAGAATATCAGAAGTGAATCTTATGCAGAAGTAGTTGGATTTACCGGACACGTATATGCAACATCAACAGTGACCGGAGGTAATAATGTAAATGTAAATGTAACTTCCAACGCAGAACTTGCCGGAAAGAATATTTCCGTAAGAGCAGACGCTCCGGAACTTACCACACAGGTTATCAGCCGCAGCGCAACAGCAGTTGCAAATACCGTGGTCAATTATGTATGGACCAAGGTAAAGACAGTTGTAACAAAGATCATAAATAAGATCTGTAAGATCCCGCTGATCGGAAAACTGATCAAAAAGATTGTGAAAAAGGTTGTTGAATGGGTTGACAAACTTGTAGAAGTTATTCTTTATTCGGATGCAGAAGCAAAAGAAGCCGGTGAATTCAAAAATGCAGGAAATATCATCTTTAACGGAACTGTTCATGTAGGCGGCGGTGCAGCAGGAATGTTTGTAGATATTTTTGACGGACTGATCGCATATACAGGACTTGATAATGACCTTACAGACAGTTTGAAAAAGCCTGATAAGTTCCTGGAAACGGATGGAAATACAATTACTGTTAAGAAACTTTATAACAATGATGTGGGAAGTCTCAGACTGGAAGCAGGTGTCGGTAATATTTCCGGCAAAGGAACGGTCATTACAAATTCCTATCTTCCAAATGTACAGATTACAAACCACACTGACAAAAACCTGATTCTGAAAAACATTCAGATGTCAAATTCCAATGCTCTTGCACCGGATATCGATACATCAGCAGAAGGAAATGACGGCTTCAGTTATCAGGTCAGCGAAGACACACCAAATCTTATCATTCGGACAGAAGGAAAAGGCAATATTACATTTGCAGACGGCTCTTCTGATGCGGATGGAAAAGGTTCTATAGAAACAGATCTGGGTGAAGGCGTTCTTACCATCGAGATGAATGGCGGAACACTTAAGACTTCCGGAAAGGCATTTGTAGCAGCCAACAAGCTGTATATCAGCGGAGCAGGAAAAATCGGAGATGGTGTTAAGAATCCGTTCCGTGCCTATATCTTTGATATCAGCAGTTATCCTGGAATCTCTGGCATGGCATCTGCAAAACCGGCAAGCCCGAATGAAGTAAAAGTAAAAGCCGACGGAGATATCTATCTCAGTCTTACTCTGGTAAGAGAGTGGATGACCCAGAAACAGATGAATGATGCAAAGAAAGGCATCGGAGAAAAAGCAGCCCTCAATCTCAAAGAGATCATCGGAGGATCCGACAGCACTGTTTATGTAAGTGTTGAGGCACCGAAGGTGGTTTGCGCAGGAAAACCGGACTCAGCAGATGATTACTTCATTTCTGTTCCGAGAACAGCAATGGACTTTGTGACACTGCCGGGCGCAAAGGGCAAAACCTTCCGGAAAGTACAGCTCAAAGATGCAAACGGCAACAATACAGATTTCTGGCTGACAGATGACGGAATGCTCGTAAATATGAGCGAAGACATCACGTTTGTTTCAGATGCATACCTTGTATCTCAGACATCGAAGTATGACACTTATCTTCTTCCAAATGGCGCAACTGTTGTAGTAGACAGAGTGTCAAAGAAACTTGTAAGAATCATAGGCAGGCTTCATGATGAAAAATCTGAAGATTACAGTGGCGGAATCTATGATCTCTCCAATATGAAGGTGGAAACAGATTCCAATGGAAATCTGACCATTACCATTAATGAGAGCGGAAACACATTTAACCAGAAGATCACCTTCGGAAACGACACAGCCTATATGGAAATTGGTCAGAATGGTGCGACAACCTATATTGAGTCATCAGGTCTGGAAGAAGGACTTGGATGGCGGCTTCCGAACGGAATCGTTGTTTTCTACAAGCAGGTATTCCTGGACGAAAGAACAAATACAGTTGTCAATGGTACACCGATCATGGAGACAAAAGACGGACGCTGGATTCTTCTTGAAAGTATCACAGAAGCAGGAAGAACAAAATACCATGTGGTACATGTAACCGGAACTGACGGTCATTATGAATTCAAGGAAGGATACATTTATGACAGAGCAGATCTGGAAGCAAAAACAATATCACTGGATCAGTCACTGAAAGAAGCAAAGAAAGCTGTCAAAAATGCACTTGGAAACGGCAAAGCCATCACCAGTATGGTAGAAACGGCACTGAAAGGAGCCGGTGTACAGACAGAACTTTCCGGATATGCAGATGCCATTCGCAATGCGATCATGGCTAAGCTGAGAGGAAAAGTTACACCGAATATCATTGTTGATGTGCTTGTAACCCTGTCTCAGACAACAAAGACAGAGAAATATAATTACACAGGCGAAACTCTGGAATATACAACTTATAATACACCGTGGAAGTTTGTGGTTTCTCTGAAAACAAATAACGGTGACAGTGAAGTAAGTGAAACTGTTTACAATGAGAAAGGTTCTGTTTCTGAGAGAATCAATGCAGGAAGCAGTGATAAAGCACTGGAAATCGGCAGTGAGGTAACATCTTCGACAGCCGGAAACAGTCAGAACGGTACGAAAGCAGCAGATTCCTACACAGTTTACCAGGACAGCGCTGATTCAGATATCTATTACAGATATGATGAAGATACAAAGACCTGGACATTAAACGTAAAAGGAAAAGGAAAAGATCTGCTGGGTAATGACTGCTGGTTTACATTTGACCTGAAAAAGACTAACGGTGAATGGTATCAGGCAGAGGAAGGCATTTGGCTTGTGAAGAGACATGCAGCTTATGAAACAGTGAAAAACCTGTTCGTCCGCATCTCATCTGTACCTGTAACGGTACTGAAAAATCAGGCAAAAGGTGGTTATAAGAAGACTGAAAAGACTGTGATTTTCCTGGATAATGACGGAGATGAAAAAGGTATTCTGCTGATAACTGACCGTGTGCTTGCCCTGTTCCCGGATGGAACTTACAGTTTTGTTGCAGTCCGCAAGGACGAAAATGCGACAGATACCGGAAGTACTCCTGGAATGAATGAAACAGTGGCGATCGCACCTGGAATGCAGCAGAAAAAAGATGAGAACGGAGATCTGGTTTACTCCAGAGTATTCCTTTCTCTTCAGAAAAATGACGGATCAGGAAGCTGGCTTACCGGAGATGATGTGACAGCTGCATTCAGTTCCACACTTGCAGGAATGATCAGAAGTCACATTCAGAACGGTGTTGTCATTCTGAATCCGCAGACAGACAAAGACCTTATTGCAGCCATTAATGAAGAACTGAGCGGAAGATATGATATCAGCCTTATTTCTTATTATACAATGGCGGCAGACGGCAAAAAACACTATGCATATGACACTTCCAGTGACAGAGTATATGTACTCGAAACAGATGTGAAAGATGCAAAAGGAAGAAAGCAGTACAGAGTTAACGGATTTACAAATGGCAGCCTGTATTACAGATGGGATTCCAGATTATTTATCGGAGCAAGTGATGATATCGGTACTGTAGAGGTAGTAAACGGATATGTTTATCTTACTGATGAAGAAGCGGAACGTCTGGCAAGAGGTGCTTACACCAGCTGGCAGGGCGCAAGACTTGGAATCGGGGTAAACCGTTCGATCTCCTTTACAAAAGTAACCGGTTATATACCGGGAACGATCATCATCAGCCCGATCGAGAAATCAAATACTGACAGCAGTAACAGTGCATATCTTTACTTCAAGAATGCGACAGAACAGTTTGCTGCTTCACGTGACAGCAACGGATATGCGATCATTGACCGTTACCTGAGAGTTGTAGATAAAGCAATGGAAAATGCTTCCGGTCTTCCGACAGGAACAATCCTTTTCCTGGATGAATCCGGCCAGATCGCAGCATATCTGAAACCAGACGGAACTTTCCGTGTATATGAGATTTCTTCCGGAAAATCCGAAAACGGATCCACACAGTATGTGGAAGTAACTAAGGACGGCACAACAGAACGTGCATATTCAGAATATACCGTTGACAGCAGCGGAAAACTGAATACAACAATCTCAAAAGGAACTGCAACTTATCTGATGGAACTTTCACAGGACGTTTACACAAGTGTTTACGGACTTCATCAGAATCCACCTGCAGGCAGTCTGTATAACTATGACAGTGCACACTACTTCGGTTACAGCGAAGACGGTACACTGGTGGAACTTGCAAAGACAGATGAGAAGTATAAATATGTTGAAGCAGATGGTGATTACCTGCTGGCACGTGATGATGCAAACGGAACAGAAAAAGGTTTTGGTTTAAGCAACGGAAAACAGAAACTTCTTTCTATTCTGAATAACACAGTGAAACACCCACTGTCAGACAGAAATAATAAAGCAATTTATATTATGACAGATAACAGCACCATTGATTCTGATGGTAATCTGTCCAGCCTGACAGCAGATACAGCAAGAATCTATGCTGATCTTGAAGATGACACAGACCTCATTCTGGGCAAAGTTGAGGGCGGAGAAGTGATCATTGAGATCACCAGTCCGAAGAACGGAACTGTTAAGGTAAAAGGTGATCAGGAAACAATCAAAATCGTTTCCGATCTGCTTGTTCTTCTGAGCAAAGGTGAAGGAACCACCAGATATGGTGACTCTGAAAAACCGATGGAAGTGACACCTTCAAAAGAAAACGGAACCACAAATGTGATCTTCCGCAGAGAAGCAGTTGAGGATGCTGAAGGAAATATTTCCTATGAAGGCGAATTCACAGGAACCGCATATGTGAACTTCAACGGAAATGTATTATTCAAAGATTCTGTACTCAAAGACAACGCACTGGCAGATATAAAAGTCAGCACAGGCAATGTGGAATTTTCCAATATGGAATTCAGGGACAATGCAAATATGACTCTGAAGATCCTGAACAAAGGTAATGTAAGCTTTGACAGGATCTCTGTACAGGGAACTGAAAGTACAGATAAGCCGAAACTTGATGTCAGTACAGCTGACGGAAATATTGTTTCCGGAGATGTCAGTGCAAATGCACAGTCAGAAATTCTGCTGACAACGAAAAAGGGAAATATCCGGACGGGAAATATCAGTGCAAGTGAACAGTCAAAAATTCTGCTGACAACGAAAAAGGGAAATATCCGGACGGGAAATGTCAGTGCAAATGCACAGTCGGAAATTCTGCTGAAAGCAGAAAACGGAGACATCCGTACGGATGATGTAAGCCTCAAAGATAATGCTGTATTAGAAGTAAATGCCACAGATGGCAACGTAACTGTCAAAAAAGCAGATGTTTCCTCTTCGGGCAGCAGTCATGCATCACTGATTGTTACAACAAGAGACAAAAACCAGAAGAAAGGAAACCTGACTATTGGCGAAACATTAAATGCACAGGGCAAAGTTGTTCTTGATCTTTCAGGAAGTCTTCTCGGAGAAATCCAGCAAGACGGAAAAGAAAAGACCAGTACACTGATCCTTGGCAAAGATGTTTATAATAATGGTTCTTCCTTCTCCTTAGGAGGAGACATCGGTTCCAGAGAAATTCCTCTGGTGGTTGATGTAACAGAATCAAATGTACCATTTAAGATCGTTACTGTAAGAAATGCCTTTATCAGAGGTGCAGAGCATTATAGACTGACAGAAGATTACAATTCTGAACCAAAAGACAAAGACGGACAGATTAATATCAGAGTTGATCTGGATACAGAAGAGATCAGAGATGCACTTGAGGCATACAGAAAGCTTCTGGAGTCTGAGGACAGTTCAGAAGAAGAACTGGCAGCAGCGAGAGCGGCTGTTGAAGAGGCACTTGCGAAGCTTGCAGAAGAAAAGAAAGCAGAAATTCTGGAACAGCTGAAAAAAGCGGCTGAATCGGGACGCCCGACAGGCATACCGAAAGATCCGGTTTCCATGGTTGTTGAAATCGGTACTTCTACAGGAACTACTGATGGAATCAATATCAGCAATTACGGAGATATTACAGTAATCCAGAAAGCCGGCGATCTTTATATCGGACGTATTGAGACCAACCGCAGTGACCTTACCCCTGGAAACATTGCACTTGGCAATGTAACAGTGAAAGCACTCGGCGGAAGCATCATAGGTCTTAACCAGAATGGTACAGAGACTGAAGAAATTGCCAATATAACTGCAAACAACATTACACTGGAAGCAAAGAAAAATATCAGCGGCCTCCTGACAGACCTGATCCAGAAAGAATATCAGGTATCTGATAAAATTCTGACAGGAAAAGACGGAGAAGAACTTGAAGATCCGAAACTTTCATTCAGCATGGTGAAGAAAAATAGCGAAACTGTAGATGAAAACGGAAATCCGATCACAGTTACTGTATGGGAACCGGAATTTACCGTATCCGGCTATGTGGACTATACCGGAAACTGGGTATTTGATGCAAAGAAAGAAGGCATTCTGAATGCATCTTCCGAAGAAGGAAATATCCAGATAAAGGAAAAAGAAGGAAACATTGGTCTCGGCGTGATCACAGCACCAAAAGGAACTGTAGAGATCGCGACAGATATGGATTCCGATATTCTTGACAGAAGATCAGAGGATCAGAAAGAAGCAGGACTGGTAAATATCACAGCAGGTAACGGAAACAGCAGCCTTACAGGTAAGCGTATCGGTACAGAAACAGATCCGATCACAGTTGATATCAGAGGAAAGCTTCTTGTAGATGCGATCGAAGATATCAGACTGGAGGCAAAGAACAGCCTGGATGCACAGACTGACAGCCAGACCGGAAAGGTTTATGCTTCAGCCGAAAAAGACCTCACACTGTCCAGCGATAAGAAGTCTTACGGCGGAACCGGTGACCTGTATGTAGAGAAACCGAAAGCCGGAGGAGATCTTACTCTTGCAGCAGCAGGAAACCTTTACACAGATGAGCTTACCGCTCCTGGAAATGTAACTGCGAAAGCAGGTGGAAACATTACTGTTGATACAGTGAAAGCCGGAAAAGATGCTACTCTTGAAGCTGGTGGAGATGTACTGGCCGAAACAGTGAAAGCCGGAGAAAATGCTTCCATAACAGCAGGTGGTTCCATTCTTGAAGGCGACCGCGGTGATGAACCGGCAGCAGTAACTGCAAAGAATATCACACTGATCGCAGGAAATGAAGTCGGAACAAGAGAGAATCCATACGAAGTGGATACCTCCACAGATGGAACTCTCACTGTAAAAGCAGACAGTGCAGTGATCCGTGAAATCAGCGGAGATCTTACACTGAAACAGGTAGAAACAAAGAAAGATTTTGTTCTGGACGCAGACGGAAGTGTATACGACGGAAACGGAAACCTGGCAGATAAAGCAGCAGATGCAAAAGCAGATGTTGATAAAGCACAGGTGAAGAAAGATGCCGCAGAAACAGATGAACGTGTCCATGAAGAACTGATTCTTCCACCTCTTCGTGATAAGAAAGATCAGGCAGAATCTGCAGAATCCGAAGCTGAAAAAGCAAAAGATGAAGCGCAGAATAAGTCTGCTGAACTGGAACAGAAGATCCGGGATATGGAAAATCTTCAGAAAGACCGTGAGAAACTGATTCAGAAAGCTGTTGATGCAGCAAGAGATCAGCTTAAAAAAGAACTTGAAAAGAAACTTTCAGACACGGATCAGACGCTTCAGGACATCGAAGCGGAAATAAGTGAGTTGGAAGCAAAAGAAGATCCTACACCGGAAGAAACGAAACGGCTTGAAGAACTGAAAAATTCCAGAGACAAACTGAACGGACAGAAATCTGAACTGAGCGATCAGCTTCAGAATCTGAAGGATACAGAAGGTTCTGTGGAAGAAATGCTGAACAGAATCCAGGATATTCAGACCAAACTGGAAAAAGGTGAGCTGACAGAAGCGGAAGCAGAAGAACTTCTGAAAGAACTCCTGCCGGCAAAAGAACTTCTGGAAAGCGGAGACATTGAGAAACTTGCAAAAGATCTTGAAGTGGCACGGGAAGAATTTGCAAAAGCAGAAGAAGCCCGTAACGCGGCAGAAGAAAACTATGCAAAAGCTCATGAGGAAGCAGAAAAAGCCAGACAGAAATACGCAGCAAGTGAAGAAGAACTGAATCAACTGAAAGAGAAATTAAGAAAAGCTGAGGAAGAACTTAAGGAAGCAAAAGCTGCATACGAAGAGGCTAAGAAGAAAGCGGAAGAGGAAACTGCAACGGTTATCGCCGGTGGAAATCTTGATATCAGATCCAACGGTGAAGTAGGAAAAGAAGACCATGGACTCTCTGTTAAAGTTGATGGAACTGTTGAAATAAAAGCAGAAGGAGATGTTTCTCTTACATCACCGTCTGATCTTACAGTAGACAACATCAACAGCAGTAACGGAACCGGAGATGTTACGATCCGGGTAGATGGAAATCTGAAAGATGTTCCGGGAAAATCTCCGGCAGTTAAAGCAAAAAGAGCAGATCTGTCCGCAGCGAATGGTGACATCGGAACAACGGATAATCCATTCAGTGTCAGTGTTTCAGAAGTCAAAGCAAGCGCAGATAATGTTTATCTCGAAAATGACAGAGATCTTCTTGTGGATGAAATCCACGGAAAGAAAGAAGACGGTACTGTACAGATCAGAGTTGACGGTGATCTGACCGGTAAAACGGCAGATTCCATGATCAGCGGCGGACATTTGGAAGCAGAGATCAATGGCAGTCTGGGTACACCGGAAAACAGAATGAATACAGATGTGGACAGTATCAAAGCAAAAGCTGATGATATTTATCTGAATAATATTTCAGACAAAATGGAAATCAGAGGAATGACAGCAGAGAACATTGACATTATAGCGAGAGGTGACATCTTTGGACAAGATGTAAGATCCGGCAATCTGGTGATCCGTTCCAATGGTCATACAGGTTACAGTGACAATCCACTTCTGATTCATGTCAGTGGCAATGTAGATATAGGTTCGGCATATGGTGAAGTTCATTATGTAAACAGCTACCGGGCTGAAAAGCCAGCTGAAGAAAAACCGGGACAGAAGCAAAATCATGATTCTGAAGAAAAGCCTGAAAGAAAGCCTTCTTCACAGAATGAGAAAGAACCGGGACTCTCAGAGTCTGAGCACGGGGCTGCAGGAATTTCCGAAGCTGTAAAGACAGGAGATTCCGCACCGACAGAAGCCAACCTGTATCTGGCATTACTTTCCATGGCAGCAGTAATTCTTCTGCTTAAGGAAAAAAGAAGAAAGAACAGATAAAAAATATCTGAAATAAGATTAATAGGGGTTGCCGTACTGAGCAGGAATCAGTACGGCAGCTCCTTTTCAATGCAGAAAATGCGGAAAATACAGGGCAGCTATTGTTGAAGACGTAGTCCTGAGATGGTACAATGGTACCAGGTTATGCTTGAAAATTGTAAAGATGTACAGAAGGCTCAGGGAAGGAGACAACATGAACCAGAAGAGAATAATCACTGTACTGGCAGGAAGCGCAATGCTTGCAGGTCTGCTTACAGGATGCGGGGCAGAGCCCGGGATCGGAAAATCAGAAGAACCTGTAAACCTGACGATATGGACTTATTATAATGGAGAGCAGCTGGATGCATTTAATGCCCTGGTAGATTCTTTTAATGAAAGTGTAGGTAAAGAAAAGAATATTATTGTAGAAAGTTCCAGTCTGGGAAGTGTTAATGACCTGGAATCAAATGTAATGGATGCTGCCGAAGAAAAAGTCGGTGCGGCCGATATGCCGAATATTTTTTCTGCATATGCAGATACTGCGTATAAATTAGATCAGGCAGGTCAGGTGGTCGATCTCAGTGATTATCTGACTGATGAAGAAAAAAGTGAATATATAGATGCTTATTTAAAAGAAGGTGATTTCTCCGGTGATGGCAGTATTAAGATATTCCCGGTTGCAAAATCTACAGAACTTCTTTTTCTGAATAAAACGGACTGGGATAAATTTGCAGAAGCAACCGGCGCAGACGAGTCAGATCTGGAGACAGTAGAAGACCTGGTAGAGACTTCAGAGAAATACTATAACTGGACAGATGAACAGACAGAAGAACCAGGTGACGGTAAGGCACTGTTTGGAAGAGATGCAATGGCAAATTATATGTTTGTAGGTGCGAGACAGCTTGGAGGAAATCTTTTTGAAGTGAAAGACGGTAAGATGACGTTGAATTTTGACAAAGAGATTGTCCGTAAACTCTGGGACAATTATTATGTTCCATATGTAAAAGGATATTTTGCGGCATCCGGTCGTTTTCGCAGTGATGATATTAAAACAGGAAATATTCTGGCATATGTGGGTTCAACTTCAAGTGCCACATTTTTCCCGACACAGGTAATGACCAGTGACACAGAATCACATGATATTGAACTGGAAGTACTTACACCGCCTGAGTTTGAGGGAGGAAAAAAGGTTGCAGTACAGCAGGGAGCCGGAATGGTTGTAACGAAAGGCTCTGATGAAGAAATCGAAGCGAGCGTTGAATTTTTGAAATATATTACAGAACCGGAGAACAATACCAGCTTTTCTATTGGGTCGGGATATCTTCCGGTAAACAAAAAAGCAAACGATATGGTTGAGATCAGAAAGAGTGGAACAGATCTTTCAAAATCTATGGATAAGGTTCTGACAAAAGCTGTTGAAACAGTAAATAACAATGAATTATATACAACACCGGCATTTGAAGGAGGGCAGGATGCCCGTTCAGTACTGGAATATTCGATGAGTGATCTTGCAGATGCGGACAGAAAGGCTGTTCAGGAAAGAATTGATGCCGGACAGACGATGGAAGCGGCAACCGAAGAATTTCTGACCGGAGAATATTTTGACAGATGGTATGAAGATACGCTGACAAAATTACAGACATATGAAGGTTAGTGTATTCTGAAACTGGAGAAGGAGGATTTTTCCGGATGCATCAACAGAGGAAAAAAGAAAAATCGATTTTTCAGTCAATATTTAAGGCAATGCTGATTGTATTGATAATAGAATTGTTCCTTTTAGTGGCTACGTTGTACTTTGGAAATGTAGGAAAACAGCTTAACCAGAATGCCGTGGATATTCTGAAAAAACAGGTGGAAAACAGACAGAATTATCTGGAAACCACTATGGTAGAAAATCAAAATCTGTCGTCTATATCCGGCATATTGAATAATGCTGTAGAAAGCAGGATTGCATCAGGACTGGATATTGAAAAACTTGATTCTGATGAAAAAACCTGTGCATCTCTGATGGAAGAAACCAGTGACAGTCTTATCAATGTGCTGCGCCACAGGTCGGTCAATGGTATTTTTGTGATATTTAATACACATAATCTTGATGAACGCGAGACGGATTCTGTGTTGCAGGGAATTTATATCAGAGATCTGGATCCGATGACAGCGGCTTCCGAAAGAAATCATGATCTTCTGCTTGAGCGTTCGCCGGTGCAGCTTGTTAAGTCTCTTAGGATTTCTACGGACAGGGGCTGGACACCGGGAATAAAATTCAAAAATAACAAAACCGAGGGCATTTTTTATCCTGTTTTTCAGGCAGCATATAAGGATGGTGGACAGCTAAATGCAGTGGATTACGGACGCTGGACAAGTACACCGTATACTCTGCCGAGAGATGACCGTTCAGTGGTGGTATATTCTGTTCCGCTGATTCTGGACGATGGAACAGTATATGGTGTCATAGGTGTGGAAATGCTTACGACTTATCTGGAGACGATGATTCCATATACGGAACTTCAGAATAATAATACAGGTACGTATATTCTGGCTGAGACAGGAGAAGATCTGGACTCAGATACTGTAAATGTAAAATCTGTAGATGTATCGTCAAAAGAAGGAACACTGAAAGGTACAGTGGGTGAAGACATTACGTTGAACCGGCTTTCCAGAAATATTTATGAAATGAAGACCGACAAAAAGAAATACATGGTATCGGCATATCCACTGGAACTGTACAACAAAAATGCGCCATTTTCAAAAGAACAGTGGATGCTGATCGGTGCAGTAGAGGAAAAAAATCTCTATGCATTTGGAAATCAGGTTCTTGCGATGCTGAAACTGACAATTTTGAT
>OLPL01000445.1_pt1 | contig 31154 bp, 18 predicted proteins | sample 1673211 | NCBI WGS metagenome assembly OLPL01 (sample SAMEA3136766, study PRJEB25190) | human gut metagenome | reverse complement strand
CGAAGGTGCCGCCGCCGAGGTCGAAGACCAGGATGCGCTCGTCTTCCTTGCCCTTTTCAAGGCCGTAGGCCAGTGCGGCTGCGGTCGGCTCGTTGATGATACGCAGGACGTTCAGGCCCGCGATGGTGCCGGCGTCCTTGGTGGCCTGACGCTGGGCGTCGTTGAAGTATGCCGGGCAGGTGATGACGGCGTCGGTGACCGGTTCGCCAAGGTAGGCTTCGGCGTCGCGCTTCAGCTTCATCAGGACCTGGGCGGAAATCTCCTGCGGGGTCCACTTCTTGCCGTCGATCTCAACGGTCCAGTCGGTGCCCATGTGGCGCTTGACGGAGCTGATGGTGCGGTCGACGTTGGTGACGGCCTGACGCTTGGCGACTTCGCCGACCAGAATCTCGCCGGACTTGCTGAATGCCACGACCGACGGTGTGGTGCGAGCGCCTTCGGCGTTCACGATAACGGTGGGCTGGCCACCTTCAAGAGTTGCGATGCAGGAATTGGTAGTACCCAGATCAATGCCAACTGCGCGTCCCATAACTTGTCTCCTTTGTAGATAGGTTCGCTATACGTTCTTTTCGTTCTTCGCTCGAGTTTCGGATCGCCGTTTCCGGATTGCCGTCTCTCATGCTTTCCAAAACTTGAGCCTACACCACTCAACTTTGAATCGCAAGTTATTATTCCCGAAATCGCAAAAATTCTTGAGCACACCTCACTCAACTTTGCGCAAAACCCAAAACCGCCGGCGCTGGGGAGCATCTCAGCGGCGGCGGTTTCGGGGATTATCGGAGGTTATTCAGCCAATCAGCGGTCGTTCTTGGCGGCCTTCGCGGTCTTGATGAGCATCGCGACGGCAACCAGCATGGCGATCGCAACAGCCGCAGCCAGCACAGCGGTGCCGGTCTTGCCGAGCAGTGCGGCGCCAAACGGGCCGGCCTTCGTATCGTTGTTGACCTTGCCGGAAGCGATCACGCCGTTCTTGTCAGCGTTGCCAGCGCCCGGCTTGCCGTTGTTCTTATCGGCGGAGTTGGCGGCCGGAGCCTGGAAGTCGACGGTCACGGCCTTGCCGGACTGGCGGCCGGTGACGGTGAGCTTGTATTCGGAACCTTCGGTGACGCCGTCCAGCGCGATCGGAGTGGTCTGTGCGGTCTTGACGCGCACGCCGGAGAGCGGAGTGGAGGAATCGGACGCGGCCACGGTCTTGTCGTTCTTGTCCTTCAGCTCGTAGCTGAGCACAGCGTCGCCGTTGAAGCCATCGACGTCCGCGGTGAACTTACCGTCGGCAGCAGAGACCTTCACAGTGCCGTTGTCAGACAGTGCCTTCTGCGATTCGGTGGAAGTGGCCAGTCCCAGAGCGCCAGCGATGGTGTAGAAGTTGTCGGTCTGGTCGGTCAGGCCGATGACGCGCTGTGCGCCAGGGCCGGAAGCCGCGATACGCAGCTGGGTGCCGGTGTGCTCCATGTCGCCGCCGTTGTAGCCGCCGTCTGCATCGCGAGAATCGTCCTGGGCGGTGCCGTAGGAGACGACCATGTTGTTGCCATCAGCGGTCTTCAGCACGGTGGACAGTGCGTAAGCCGGCTGGGCGTTGAGGATCTGGGAGGTGTGCGCGTGGTCGGCGGTGACGATCACCAGCGTGTTCGTGAGGTCCACGTTCTGCATGGCGTAGGCAATGGCCTGGTCGAAGTCGTCGGTCTCGCCAATCTGGCCGCAGGCATTGCCTGCGTGGTCCTGCTTATCGATCGAGGCGCCCTCGACCTGCAGGAAGAAGCCGTTCTTCTGGCCGTTCGGGTTGTCGTTCAGCAAATCGAGCGCCTTCTTGGTCATGTCCTTGAGCGAGGAGCCCTGGTTGCCGAGCCAATTGGCGTTCGGCGTGCACACGGTCGGGTTGGCGTCCTTGGCCGGATCCTTGGCGGTGGCCTTGGACGGGTCGAACTTGGTCGGCATGTTGCCGTCGCTCATCAGAGCGAGCACCGGCTGGTTGTCCTTGTACTGCAGGGCGTTCATCGCGGCCGGATCGTTCTCGACGGTCTGGAAGCCCATTTCCTTGGCCTGTTCCCACACGGTCTTGCCCTTGTATTCACCACCCTGCACGGTCTGACGGAAGTACTTGGAACCACCGCCGATGGTTACGTCAGCGCGGGTGTCGAGCAGCTGCTCGGAGATGGAGCCGATGCCGCCGTTTTCCTTAAGCTGGTTGATGAGGCACTGCTTGGAGGCATTGTTGGACGTGCCGTCGGTCTTGCCCTGTGGGCCGTAGCAGGCACGTTCGGACGAATGCGATTCCAGCACGGCCGGGGTAGCATCCTGGATTTCGGCGGTGGTCACATTGCCGGTGGCTTTGCCGGCCGCCTTGGCCAGCTCGAAGAGGTTCAGCTGCGGATTGCCGTAAATATCAACGTCAACGGCGTTGTTGTAGGTCTTGGTGCCGGTGGCCCATGCGGAACCGGATGCGGAGGAATCGGTTACGGGGGTAAGCTTGCCCGGATTGGGGTTGGCGACCAGCTTGCCGTCGCCATCCTTGCCGACAGCGCTGTCCTTGCTGCCGTTGCCGACCGAGAAGGTGGTGTACTGGCCAGTACCAGCCTGCACGTCACCAAGCGCGCTCGGCTGGCCGACCGCGTCAAGTCCGTCGAAGTGGCCGTTGGCGCCCTTCAGATAGTCACGGGCGACGGTGATTTCCGAATCGCCCATGCCGTCGCCGATGAACAGCACCACATTCTTGGCTTTTTTGTTGCCGATAGCTGCGATGCGCTGCGCGCCGCCGTGTTGCGCCAGTTCCGCAACGGACTTGCCGTTGGGGCTGTAGGTGGTGTCGGCCGCGAGCGCCGGTGCGGCGAGCGCGCCGAGCGTCGCTACGGATGCGAGGGCCGCGATTGCGCCCGTGAGAGCCTTGTGCTTGCTCATGTTTCCTCTTTCTTCCATGCAGTTTCGTCTGTGCCGTCCGGTTTCGTCGATTCGTTGCGATCGAGGCGGTTTCCCGATTCGGTTTCCCGATTTCGGAGTCCCGTTTTCGGCTATACCTTCCAGCTATGCGGAACCTTTCCGCAACTGCATTTGCTTGGATCTTTCGATTCCACTGCTCACGCTATGTGCCGCAAGCCAACGCACACCGCACTACAGAAGAACGACAGATGAACACTCATCGCCATATGATGACCGCAACATATCCACCGCATGAACAGGGGGAATACGGCCAATAAAATCGCCATATTCCGTCAAACAACACCCCCACCGCACCCCACAAGCCAAAATCCCCCACTGGCTGGATAAATCCAACCTCTCAGACCCCACTCACACGCCAAAAATCCCAGTGACTGGATAAAAACCACCTCTGACGCACCACTCACGCGACTAAATCATCCAGCCACTGGGAAAAATGCCCGCGCCACTCAGCCCCGCGCCACTCAGCCCCGCGCAACCCGCGCCGCGCGCGTGGCCTTTACGGCCACGAACACGGACCGCACCAGCAGCACGCACAGATAGCAGGCGAACATAATCGCCCCAACTCGTGGCGAAACCTCCCCCGCAATCCACGTGCCGAGCGGCGCGGTCACAGCCGCCGTCACACCAATAATCAGCGCGGTTTTCACATGCGCTAGCCTGCGCTTCAAGTTCGCCGCGCTGGTCGTGATCGAATTCGGAAACATTGCCAACAGCGAAGTGCCGCGCGCAACCAGGTCGGACGCGCCAAACAGCATCGACAGCGACGGCACCGCAAGCGCACCACCCCCAATGCCCAGCAGCCCCGCCAGCGTGCCGATGACCACACCCAGCAACGCCAAGCCAATGCCGGTCACCACCGTCATGACGATCTGGTGGTCGCGCGACGGCACAAAACTCACCTGATTGATCACCACGAACACGAGAAACGCCACGAAAATCCACCGCAGCACCAATTCCGGCAGCCGTGACAGCAGCCAACTGCCGATCTGTCCGCCAATGAACATGCCGCAGAACAGCAGAGCTGCGGCGAGCCAGTCGACGTGCCCGCCGGTCGCGTACGAAATGACGCCGGAAATGGAGGTCGGCACGATCGCCAGCGTGGACGTGGCGGCCGCGTTGCGTTGCGACAGGCCGAGCCAGACGAGCGCGGGCACGATCACCGTGCCGCCGCCGATGCCGAACGTGCCCGACAGCACGCCCACCAACATGCCGACCACAATCAGCACGATGATGCTGCGCGCCGACCCATCAAGCGCCGTCTCCCCCGCTCGCGATTCCATCTTTTGCGATTCCGTTCGTACGGCATCCGCCTGATCCGCAGTTTCCCCTTCATCACACATGGCAGCTCCTTCCACGTCTTCCGCGCCCGATACTACCCACCTGCCGCGCGCAGTAATCAGCCGATTCCATAATTTTGCGATTTCGCCGCCGCAGCGCCCGGTTCACGCGCTTTCTCGCTTATAGATGGCGGATTCGCGGGATCGACGGATGGTATCTCGCTTATAGATGGCGGCCCCTTGCGGAAACAAGACATCTAGGGGGCATGCATGCTACCCCCTAACGACCTATTGCCCAAACCGACCCGCCACCTATAAGCGAGATACCACCGGACACCCGGCCGAATCCGCCATCTATAAGCCAGATACCCAGCCAAAACCACGACCGCACGCCTACACCGGCACACCCGCACGCCCACACCCACGCAAGACCCATTGCACACACCCCCGTACGCACACGACCGCGCGCGGACCGGCAAAATCGCAAGTCATGAGCGAAAAGGGGCATCAAAAGCGTCCGAAACAGGCCGAATCACACCCCCATCCGCTCACAGACAAGCAAAACCAGCCCAACTCACAAGTCGTGAGCAAAAGGGGAGGCCACCCAACATCAAAACAGCCCGAAACATCCAGAATCGTACCCCCATCCGCTCACAACCGCGCCAAAACCGTCAAAACCGCAAGTCATGAGCAAAAGGGGCATCAAAAGCGTCCGAAACAGGCCGAATAATACCCCCATCCGCTCACAACCCATGCTTCAGCACGATTCAGGCCATATGCGCACCGCAACAACACCCCTGCGCAACATCAGACATGCACACGCACGCAAACACAAGTACACACACTGAAACGCAACACGTACCACAAGCACACAAACACCACGCACCACATACCGAGCACGACCAGACGCACACCCCCGCACACCGGAGAAGCGATGTCACCGGCCTGCGGCGGCGCTAGGCTAGACACTACCCCCGAACACCAGACGAATGGCGCGCGCCGGCCCCGGCGCACAACCCGTGCCGCACAATCCAGGAGCGTCGCCATAGCCGCGCGAGCCCCACAAAAGCGCAGCCAGCCACAAACACGAGCAGTCCGATCACCGCAGCCGCCACGGCTGTCATTTCGCCCGGCTCGTCGTATTGCGTCTTGTCTGGCACTTTCGGATTCGGAATCCGGTGCCCGCGCACGAGCAGCCTGTGTGAGTTGACACCGTACGGCGTGCACGTGATCAGCGTCGCGTAATCGGCCCCGGACTCAATATTCAGTTTGCTGATTTCGCTCGGCAGCACCACTGAGATCTGGTCCACTTGGTACGTGTAGGTTTCGTCGAGCACGTGGAATGCGAAGGTATCGCCTTTTTGCAGCTCGTCCAAGCCGGTCAGCAACCGGGCGGACGGCAGGCCGGTGTGCCCGGAGACCACCGCGTGCGTGGTCGCTCCGCCTACGGGCAGCGATGTGCCGGCCAAATGTCCGGCGGCGATCTGCAATACGCCGTCACTTGTGCCGTGATAGACGGGCAGTTTCACTTTGATGCGCGGGATGGTCACGTATCCCATGATGCCGGTGCCGGTCACGTCGAGCGTTTCATCATATTCGCGCTTCTGCGCGTCGGTCATGTGCCACCGGTCGCCGTTCGCGGCGAGCCGTTCGTTGTATTCGTGCGCCGCTTTCAGCATGACTTTGCGTTCGGCGCCGGACATGTCTTTGGTTTGTTCCACGTAGCCTGCTACGGCGTATGACTGGTGCATGCGGTTCCACCAGTCGCTGAATGTCGGATACGCGATGAGGCCCAGCGCGCCGATCATGGCGATTGCGGAAATGGCAATCATCACATTGAGCAGCGCATTCGATTTCTTATGCTTGGCAGCCGGTTTAACCTGCGCACCCGGTTTAACCTGCGCATCCAATTCGACTTGCGCAGCTGGCTTGGCGTCCGATTCATCCGTCACGTTATTTATGCTACGCCCGCTTCCGCAAAGCCGTCTTGGCAACGATCAGCAGCACCAAACCAGCGCCCAAGATGGCCACGGCAATCCAAGCGGCCTGCTGCACGTCGGCGCCGGTGTGCGGCTGGTCCGGCGTGGTGGGTGGCGTGTGCGTGTTGGTGATTTCAGTGGAGTCGCCTTCCACATCGGAGATGGTGGTGTAGCCGTCGGGCACCGCCGCTTCGACCACGGTCCATTCGTGGTCCGCGTCGAGATCCGTCCACGAATGCGTCCACTTGTTGGACTCGTTCAGCTTCACGTTTTCCACGGGCTCGCCGTCGCGCAGGAGTTTCACGGTGATGGATTCGGGGCGCTTGCCGTCGGAATTGTTCCGGTCATTCCAGATTTTGCGCACGGTGCGTTCCACGGTTTTCGGCGGTTGCGCCACACATTCGGTTTTCGGTTCGATACTCAGCACACGCGACCCGCCGGAGACGCCGTCTTCGGGCACTGCGACGAGCATGCTGCCGGAAGAGCACGTCCATGTCTGGTTCTTTCCGGAAGCGTTGGTGACCTTCACGTCAACGCTGTCGGACACGGCCAGGTACAAGCCGTCGGACAGTCCGGTGAAGGTCAGGTGTCCGGAAGCGTTGGTGACACCGGTTGCCGTGGCGTCGGGTTGGTTCACCGCGATGAGTCCGGCGAGCGTGTTGGCCATGTCTCGCCACACCTGCGCGTCCTTGCCGGTCATCTTCGACCAGTCGACGGGGTAGGCGGTGGAGTCGGTGAACGGTGCGACGGGTTCGAATGTGGCGCCGCCGCTTGCCGGGATCTGTCCGACTTTGTAGAGGTTGAAGCTGGCGTCCGAAATGGCGAAGTTGGTAGAATCGTCGCCAGTTTCGGAGTCCGAGCTCTTATGGTGGTACGAAATGGCGATGCTGCCGCTGGCAGAGTCTGTTGTTGGCGCCGCGACGGCATCGCGAGTAGTGAATGCACAGGCTGCCGCGGCGAATGTGGCGGCGATTGCGCAGCATGCGGCGATGACGCGGCTTGCGATCGTGCGTTCCTTCATTGCCGACCCCTCTTCTGTGGATTGGAAAGTAAGCATGTTTGATTCGCCCCCCAACGGCAAACCGGAAAATATATGGAGCCAGGCTGGATACTCAAGAAAATTAGGCAGTGTACAAGGGATTGAGGTGGTCCAGCCCAGCATATGTGGGTTCAGTTATTATTTAATTTTTAGTTTTTAAATTATGTATTGCGATTCCCGTGAGCCGCTGCTGACTTGCGTCAACGCGGCTCACGGGTTTCGCATGGTTACTTCAGATTCTTATGGAATCCGGAGGATCAGGCGTTGCGGCGACGCAGAGCCATCACCAGGGTCGCGCCAGCAAGCACGAACACGGCGATACCAGCCACGTACAGCAGCACGGTGCCCATGCCACCGGTGGACGGCAGGTTGGAGCCCTTCTGGTTCACAACATCGGCGGTAACCGTACCGGTAGTGGTGTTGCCGGCAGTGGTGTTGATCTTGAGCACCGTAAGCTGCGGGTTGTCAGACTCGACGTCATGGTCAGCGGTGATTTCGAAGAGCGTGTCGGCGGCGGTGTTGAAGCCTGCCGGAGTCTTGGTTTCCACGAGCTTGTACTTGCCGTCATCAACGCGCTTGAAGGAAGCGGTGTACTTGCCGCCCTCGGTCTTGGTGATGGTCACCTCGCCACGGTCAATGGTGTAATCGTTCGTGGTGCTATCGAACTTGTAGAGCTTGAACTTCGGCAGATCGTTCTCAGCCGGGGTGCCACCGTTGAAGGTCTTGTTGATGTCCAGCTGGTAGGTGAACACAATGACCTTGTCGGTCGGGGTCTTGCCGGTTTCGCCTTCGCCGCCAACATTCGGGTTGTTGGAGAACTCAAGGGAAGCCTCATTCGGGTTGCCCGTAGAGCCGATCACAGCGTTCTCGTTCAGCGTGGACGTGTATTCGACGGTGAACTTGCCACCGGCGGCAACGGTGATTGCGTTGTCTTCAGCATCCTTGACGGCCTTCGCGTCAGCGATGGTGATGTCGAAGGTGTCCTTATCTTCGGGATTCTCAGTGACAGTGTAGGAGCCAGCGCCAAGAGTCTTGTCGCCGTACTTGACGACCACGGACTTCTTATTGAAGGTCAGGCCAGCGGACTGCTGATCGTGGAAGACCAGCTTGTAGGTCTTGTAGGCTGCGAAGTCTGCTTCGTTCGTCGGCAGGGTAGCGGTCAGCTGGAACGGCACTTCGTCGTTCACATCGTAATCGGCGGAATCCTGCCAGTTGGTCTTATCACCAGTGGAGTCGTTGACGTCCTTGACCTTCTTTTCGAAGGTCGGCTTGTCGGCCTTACGGTTCACGGTCACCGGGCCGTTGACCTGGACGATGAACAGCGTTGCCGCGTCGTTGCCGGTCACAGCATCCTTATCCTTAAGCAGGTAGTAGCCAGCAGGAGCGGACAAAGCCGTCTTGGCGAAAACCTCGCCATAGGCAGTACCAGCCAAATCAACGTACGGGGTGATGGCTGCCAGCTTTGCCGTGTTGTCAGCATAAGTACCCTGAGCAATCTCAGCAGCAGCATCGGCAGCGGACTTGTTCGCCGTATTGTTCTTGTTGAAGTTCTGGCCGGCCTTGATATTGCTCAGCGTGCCTTCGCTCAGATCGCCGGTGAAGACCTGGTACACGGAGTAGGTGTGCGTGTCGGTCGTCGGCACGGTGATGTCGTAGTTGTTTTCAGCCGCCATGGCGGTGGAGGCACCGGCGAAACCGGCGACGGCCATTGCCGCGGTGGCTGCCACAGCGACGAGGCCCTTGAGAACCTTATTCATTGTTCTCCCTTTCTTTCTTGTTTGAAATTTTTGGAATCTTGAGTTATTCGTATTCAGTTATTGCCTAGAGGGCAGCGAGTTCGCTACGCTACGGACCACTCCCCCTTCTCCTAGACGCTTCCATCATTGCCGCCTCCTGAGGCTCAAGGCCAGACCGACCACGGCAATCGCCACTGCGAGGAATCCCGCAGCGTACATCTTGTTTACTCCCTCGCCGCCTGTACCAGGCAGAACGACGCCGGGGGTGTTGGTAATGGAACCACCGTCAACGGTGAATGCGGCAGACTTCTGATAGCCGGCGGTAGTCTCCGGCTTGAAACCGGAAGACGTATACCACTCGCCCTTCACGTTCGCGCCTTCGGCCGGCCCGATGCGGAACACGTGCGGAGTCGTATCGATGTTGTACCCGTCAGGAGCCTTGGACTCGACCAACTGGTATTCGCCCCACTCAAGGCCGACGATGGAGAACTTGCCGGCTTCGCCGTCACGATCCGTGTACTGTCCCGTCTGCGCGGAGCAGGTCTTCTCGCTGCTGTTCACGCAATCCTTGATGGTTGCGACCGGATCAGTACTGCCGGTCTCGGTATAAACCGCGTTGCCGTTATCCCACGAGAAGTTCCTAGTCTTGTACAGCTTCCATTCGGAACCGGCCAGCAGCTTGCTGGTGTCAGTCTCGTCGGTTTTCTTCCAGTTCACCGTACCGGTAAGACGCGAGTTCTCAATGTTGCCCGCGCTAGGAAGACCGGAACTCGTGACTTGCCCATTCTCAATAACGATGGTGTAAGTCTTCGTCTTACTGACATCGAAACCGTTCGGGGCGCTGGTTTCCTTCAGCGTGTAGGTGCCATCCGTAAGGTCGGACACCTTGAACTGGCCGCCCTTCGGATCCTCATCCTGCCGCGTGTCAGCTGCCTTGGCAGTCGTGTTGGTAATAGCGCGAACCACCGGCTGGTCATAGAACACTGCATTCTTCACCGCGGAACGACGGGAACGATTCTCCACGTATGCCCTGGTCACCGTGCAGCCGGAGGGGACTGTTTCTTTTTGGAAATCATTCCACGCCTCCACAACCTGAACATCCTTACCCGTAAAGGTAAACATATCGTGATTCGCGGCGGTGTACTTATCCTCATTGGACAGATCGAACCCTTTAGCATTGCCAAGATAGAACTGGTAATTTGTTGTAACAGAACTCTTCGGCAGCTGGAAACGCACATAGTCACCGCACGCGCTGGAACTTTGTACATCACCGCTCCAGTTATTGCTGTCCGTGCTCTTCTTATATTTCAGCCAGTATTCGTTCCAAGACACATTCGACTTCTTGAAGTACACAGAGACCATTGGCTCCGTCACCTTGATCTTCACAGTGGCTGTGTTCAGGTTACACTGTTCGGTGGCGGTGATGGTCACATAGTCTGAAGTCACGTTCTTAGCAGTTACGGTGACTGCGGTACCGCTTGTGGGATTTACGGACACCTCATCCGTATTGCTCGAAGTCCAGTTCACCGTATTGCCTCCTGGCGCCACGATAGCCTTCAGCGACAAGGTCTTGCCCTGTTCCAAGCTGATTTCCTGACCTTCGGTGTATTTGTCAATGCTGACCGAGCCCACCACGGTTACGCCGGTTACCATAACCGGGAACGTCACAGTCTTGTCGCCGGCCGTGAACACGATGTTCGTAGTGCCGTTGCTATACGGCTGCAACTGCGTGCCATCGCTGGCAATGCCTGCAACGGCAGGGCTTTCGGACTTCCACTGCACCTTCGTGGCGAGCTCCTTGCCATCCTTATCCACGGCAACATAAGAAATGCTTACCGGAGTGGAATTCGTGAAGTTCCACGAACTAGCTTCAGTTCCATTGATCTTGACCACGATCTTTGCGATTTCGCTGTCGGAATCATCATCCGTAATGGTCCACGACTGGTCGGAATCGCCCTTCTTGGTCAATTCCCAAGTGGAACCCGCAAGCAACGTGTTCTGATCGCTGCCATCGACCTTCGACCATGCGATGGACGTACCTGAATTCTTGTTGACAATAGCGCCATTGTTCAGCTGCTTGGCGGTGTCATCGGTGATTTCAGTGCCGTCGGCATCGTACACCTTGTCGATGGTTGAAACAGTATCCGTACTGTCGTGCGTGATAATGCGGTAGATATTCGTATTCAGCGCATACTGGCTGCTGCCAGTGCCGCTTTCCCTCACATAATATGTGGCGTTCTTCGCCAAGCTACCCAGGGTGACGCTACCGTTATCCGCATCATCCGCATCATTCCAGCCGCCATCAGCAACCGTGGTGATGGAGTTCGTGCCATTCATGGCATTATCCCTCGTGCCGTACACCGTCCACGAAGTACCTTTCAGGGCTTTGCCCTCGGCATCGACCTTATCCCATTTGATCGCGGCGCAGGAGGTGGAATACGAACCATTCCAAGGCAGATTGTGGCGCTCCTGATCCATATCCAATGCGGAAGCGGAATGGCTACGTTCGTAGTTGATGAACAGATAGAATTTGCCGTCCTGACCAGTATTGCCCACCGCATCAGGGTTGTACATGGCGAAAGACCCGCCGACCCATACGCGGCCGTTGGTACTCACATGCGATTCAAAGCTGCCGTTCGGTACGAGAATGCTGCCGAGCATGCCCGCAGCCGGGTCATCGTTGGTTTTCATGGGGAACGAGCCATCCCATACGTCATCATTCTTCTCAGCTGCAGAATTCTTGGCACTACGAGTCGTAGTACCCGAACCCTGACCACCGCGGATGATTACATTGCTCGCATCCGCAAAGTTCCACATAATCTGCTGAGCGCGCTTGGCGTAAGCGTTGTCGGTGTAGGAGCCGCTCAGTTCACTGGTCTGATTATTCATATCAGTCCACCAGAAGCGCCAGCCGTTGTGGAAATCCACGTTTCCCCCGGTCACGTTAATGACCACAGAAGAGGTGTCCGGAATATTCGAGAAGCTAAAGCTCACGCCGGTATACGACGAGGACTCGTTAAGCATGCTTGCCGGCAGATTGAACACCTGCATGGAGGACGTGCCATTGCCTACAAACTTGATGATCTTCTCATGCACGCTGTCGATGGTGAAGGTATAGCTTCCATCGAACTTCGTGCGAACAAGGCCGTTTTGATTTTCGTTATCTGACGAGATTGTCGCATCAGCCACGTAGACACTGCTTGACTGCTGCTTGCTGAGGCTGCTCAGATTCCCCGACAGCGTCTTGATATAGGAGCCGAACTCGGTGAATGTCTGACCGGTGGAACCTATCTGATCATCATTCTGATTCCAGTTGACAGTACCGCTTGTATCGCTCGGCACGTAAACAGAATTGCGCTGGGTGTACTTATCCTTATTGGTATTTTGCGAGCCGGAAGACGCACCGAGAATGTCATTGGACGAACCGCCGTACACGGTGGTTGGAGCGCCAGCAATGTTAGCCGTGTAATTCGGCTCCGAAGTCTTGGTCTGGCCGACCCATCCGGCATTACCCCAAGCCTGCGCACCGCCGACCCAACTGATGTCGCTATCGGAGCTATTACCCCTCACCTCAAGCGTGGAGGAACCTGTTGCCGGACGATACTGACCGCCAAAGCCCACAATGCCAAAACGGAAGCCCTTGTAGTCTTTTATATAACCATTCTTCACGCCATCTTTATCCGTGTAATACGAAGTCCATAGCCCCTTAAGCGGATGCATAAGCAGCTTGCCGTTCACCGCGGTCAAGCCCTCGGCTTCGGCAGCGTATGAACCAGACGGCCCATTGACGTTATTCATATTGCCGGATGAGGCTTTCTGGCCTACATACATATCACTGCCAACATATGTGGCGATTCCGGAATCCACAGTTCCGCTACCGGTATCGGTGCCAAGGGAAATGCTGGTAGGCGTGCAGATTGCGCCGTCATTGCGACTTTCGTCAGCTTTGGCATTGTAGGCGGGGAGGAGGGAAGTTACTGCTACGGTGGCCATCATGGCTACCGCTATGGCGGCGGCGGTCAGGGAGCGGGTACGCGAAAGCACGCGACCGGTTGCCGATCGCGTTCCTGCATAGTGTCGTGGTGCGTTGCCGACACCATTACGCCATTGCCTCATCTTGTCCCCTATCCGCAAAGTGTTCACCCTTCTGAGTCCCTCAACTCGAGGGTTGATATCCTTTGCATAATGCCGTTATCACTTCTGTTTTACGTATAGCTTCTGCGCTGTTCCCATCTCCGGCAACACAGCCGGAAACCTCTGTTTTCCCTTTTTCTCTGACCTACGGTTTACTATGATAACCTTTGCAGTTATGAAAACAAAATGAAACAGAAAGAACCCACACCCCCTCCCCCGATACGTTTTTCGTCCCCTCTCACGGGGACAACGCTTTAAAGCCTGATATTCAACGGTTTGTCAACGATTGCAAAATCAAAAAACACATGCTGATCATTGAATGAAATTCATCATTCATCAGCCCCCGATTGGCGTGTCATGAAACACATCACTGCAAATTGTTTCATTTTTTTTCCTGAAAACGTATGCCACACACCGTGACTACAGTGGGGGTATCCCTTATCAATCCACCCCAGGCCATCACAATCAGCCCGTCGGCATTGACGGGCTGCGGAAGGGTAATGAGACTCGGCTCTCAGCGGCCAGTGCCGTACACGGAATCGGTGCCGCGTAGTACGAGCTGGGCGCGCACAATCTCATGCGCGTTCTCAAGCGGCTTGCCTTCGATAAGCTTCATGGCCTTTTGTGCGGCCGCGCGACCCATCGCATACGGATCCTGGCGCATGGTGGTCAGGTTCACAGTGTCGGCGTACGGCGAATCGTCGAAGCCGATAATCGAATAGTCACTCGGCGTGTGGTGGCCGTAACGTTCCAAACGCAACACCAGCGGAATCGCCATCATATCCATCTGGCAGCAGATCGCGTCCGGGAACTCGTCCAACGCAAGCAGCGCGGTCAACGCCGAGTCGGCGAAGGTCTTGCCACGCGGCACAGAGACGACGCGCCACTTGAAGTCATGGGAGGCCCCCATCGTCTTGCAGGCGCGGATGAAGCCCTGTCCTCGCGCATCGATGGAGGAATTAATGGAATCGACCGCATCGGAGCACACGTACACGATATTCTTGTGCCCCAGATTGATCAGATGCTGGGCGGCGGTGAACATGCCGTCCTCATCGTCGATGGAGATGGTGGCGTCGAAGCCGTTTTGCGTCGGCGTATTGATGCCAATAATCGGTACGTGGATGCGCTTGAGCTGCTGGATTTCCTTCGGCTCCACGCCGAACGATGTCACGAATACTGCGTCCACGTTGCGGCGGACCGGCAGATTCGTGAAGAAGTCGCGGCGATTTTCGGCGGTGTCGACGTGCTGGAACAGCGATACGTCATACCCGGCATTATGCATGACGGATTCGATTCCAGCGAACACTTCCGTATTGAACCAGCTAGTGATCTCTTCATTCATCAGCATCGCCACACGGTACGTTCGACCCGATTTCAACGATGTCGCGGAACGTGAGATGTTGAAATCAAGCTTGTCGGCAGTTTCCAGCACCTTGCGACGCGTACGTTCGGACACCAGTTCCGGACGCGTGAACGCGCGCGACACCGTGGAAATCGACACACCCGCGGCCTTGGCCACCTCGCGAATGCCTGCTCTATCCATCTCTCAACCCCTTTGCGGTTTCTGCATCATAATCACAAACGTTCCCAGCCTTGGAAACACTCGCTTGAGCGGCGATGCTCTCTCAATCTGTTTCTATCATACTGCGAACGTTGTCAAAAATCACGCCAGTGTTGCACAAATCGCACAAATTATCAAAATAACCGGGTAAACCGCGTAAAAAGCCCATTTCGTCCACTGATGCTTATAGCCCAGCTTGCCGTTGTAGTAGTGCACGAACGCCACGCCCACGCCCGGCGCGATCATCATCACGGCGCCGAACAGGCCGGCTGTGAACATCATCGAATTCTCATACTGGCGCATCAGAGCGAAAATCAGCACGAAGCCAAGCGTCACCGAACCGATGCTCATCATGTGCTGGCGCAGGCCGATACGCAGCAGCAGGTCCCACAGCAGACCAATCACCACCAGTCCGACCGACAACACAATCTTCATTGACTTCTGGTAGCGCGCCGCCACCCAATCCAACACGGCAAGCACAACGAACGCGATGAACAGACCGAAAACAGGGTTCTGCGAGCCAAAATCGAAAGCCTTATGCGACGTGCAGAGGTCGTACGGCACCTCACACACCACGGCGAGGATGAACAGCCGTAGACCATACGCGACGCGACTATGTGTTTCACGGAAACCCTGCACCAGCAGCCACGCGTAGATCGGAATGGCGAACCAGGACACCACTTCGCTCAGGACCATCGCCGTCAGCGACGTCATATTATTGACGTCGGAACCGAAAAACAGCGGCACAATGGTGGTGCTACCAGCTGACAGAGCCAACGCCACAGCGCCGATGACCTTGAGCTGGAACACCGTCAGTCCGCGGTGCTTCTTCTTGGTACGGCGAGCGCCGCCGAATCCGATCTGTTCAATCGAATCAGCTCCAGCACCCTGCTCGACATAGCTTTCCATATGTCCTCCTCAGTTCCGCATACGGCCTTTCGTGCGCCCAAGACGCCCAGTACGCCCAAGACGCAACCTACGCGCGTTTCACGCGTTCAGCACGAATTTCAGCAGACCGTCGTAGTCGGCACCGGTAAACGAACATACCGCATGCTCCGACTTGGGCGGGTCGCTCATCGGCGAAATTTCCGTACGGAAGTATGCTGCGTCGAGACCGGCGGAATTGGCTCCGATAATATCGTTTGCTTCATCGTTGCCCACCATGAGCGCGTTTTTTGCGATTACGAACTCGCGGTCGAGAGCCAGCATGTACAAGTCGCGGGCAGGCTTGCGGATTTTCTCTTCGCTGGAGATAATCACGTCGTCCAGTACGTTCGCCAAGCCGGTCATTTCCAGTTCGGGGCGAGTATAGCAGGCTTGTGCGTTGCTTAGCAGCGCCACGACGACGCCGGCCTCCTGCAATGCTTCGATCATGTCGAGTGCGCCCGGATACAGGCGGATCATGCTGGTGCTGCCCTGCCGGAACGCCCATGCGGCTTTCAGCGCGGCTTGCGGCAGTGCCAGTTTCTTTTCAGCCTCCTCACTACGGTTCATCAGCAGCGACCGGTAGACCGGCAGGATATCGAATTCATCCCATCCGTTACGGACGATTGCACGATCGGCTTGATGGACCATTTCGCGGGCCTCAAGTTTTTCGAAGCGTTCGCGCATTTCGTCGACCGATTCGTAGTCGGCACCCAGTTCGCAAACGCAGTCATATAGCGCCTGCCAGGCGGTTTCGCTCTGTTCGTCTGTACGAATGTCGATCAACGTCCCGTAGAGGTCGAAAAATACCACTTCATATCGTGGATTATGAGCTCCGGCTCCCACTTCTCGTATCCTTTCTGGTTTTCCGGCCCCATTGCCGTATCGGTTACGGCAACCGCAGCTTTGCGGTCGCCGTTTTGTAGCTTCCCTACTGAGAGTATTACTGCAACCGCCAGATTGCAAACGTATGCGGTGGAACAATCAAATAATCGCCATCACCTGCGCTCACATTGCCTTCCACCGGACTGACGGACGAGCCGAGACCACACCAGTATCTCCGTATTCCGCCAATCGGTTCCAAACCCGTTACGGCCACGTCAATAACGCCGACGTGTCTGCCTGGATTGGCGGCCATCAGATAATCGCCGACGCGGAACACGAGTTCGTCGCCTTCCGTATCGACGATATTGCGATTGCCGTCGAACCACTGTGGATCAGACTTGCGCAATGCAATCAACTTCGCGTAATACTCAATCAAATCGCGCTTCTGCCATGCACGGTTCCAATCGAGCCAGTTAAGCTCTTTGGCGGAATCGTAAGAATCAGAGCTGCCGAATTTGGTACGTGCGAACTCCTCGCCGGACAGCATGAACGGGATGCCAGCGGAGGTAAGCGTGATACCCACAGCCAGCTTGTTGGCGTCCATCACGTCGGTCAGCGCGGCCGCAATCTGCGGACCGACACCGGCCAGCCCTTCCGCCGAGAAATCGGCGTCATACATGACTTTTGGCACATCCACGGTATTTTCGTTAACGCCTTCGGCCACGGTGCTGCCCAACGAACCAGCCGCAAAGCTCGCGCACAACTTGTCCCACAGCGTGAGGTCGTCGTGCGCGGACACGTATTGAATGACCTGGCCCGCCACTCCTTCCGAATGTTTGCCGCGACGCCACGCGTCCACGGCCTCACGCGCAGCCGCTACGTTCTCGTGCATGCCACCGTTCACATAACCCGGGCGGTCCGAGAAGAACACATGGCCCTTGATGGTGTCTCGCGTGGTGTCGCAGAAGTGGCCGATGCGACTGTCAAGCTTCGACAGGCCTGACTTGTCAGCCAGCACGGTGTCGCTGGGCAGCGGCGCGGTGGCGCCCGCGGACCACGGTTCGCCGTACATGAGAATGTCGCGTCCACGGCCGGGAATCTCATCCAGAGCAGCACGCACGGCATTCATGGTGTCCACGTCAATCAGACCCATCAGGTCGAAACGGAAGCCGTCCATGTGGTATTCGCGCGCCCAGAACGTCACGGATTCCACGATGAACCGGCGGAACATCTTACGTTCGGTGGCCATATCGCAGCCGCAGCCGGATCCGTTGGCCAGCGCGCCGTTGGGCTTACGGCGCAGGAAATAGTCCGGCACCGACCGCTCAAACCAATTATCGGGCGAGAACATGTGGTTGTAGACCACGTCCATGATCACTTTGATGCCGGCGTTGTGCAGCGCCTGCACCATCTGCTTCACTTCGCGGATGCGCACCGACCCGTCGAACGGATTGGTGGAATACGAGCCTTCCGGCACGTTGTAATTGACCGGATCGTACCCCCAGTTGTAGCGATCGCAGGTCTCTTCGTCCACGGAACCGAAATCGTAAATCGGCATGAGCTGCACCGCGGTGACGCCAAGTTTCTTGAGATATGCGATGCCCGTGGGAAAGTCGGGATGCCCGTCCAGAGACGTACCGTCGTCGGTGAACGCCAGATACTTGCCCCGATGCGATTCGGGGAAACCGCCGGCGGGATCATTGCTGAAATCGCCCACATGGGTTTCCCAGACCACCGTCTGCGCAAGCGGCACGTCCGGCATATGGTCGCGGTACCAACCATCCGGATTGGTGCGGCTGAAGTCCACGACCATGCTGCGCCGGCCGTTCACACCGGCCCCGCGCGCCCACGGGTCGGCGATGCGGTCGACGGAACCGCAATCGCGTTCGATCAAAAAGTCGTAATACACGCCGTGCATGTTGTCGGCGAAATCGTACGTCCAGGAACCATCGGATTCCGGACGCATCGTGTACTGTCCAATCAGAGCGTCGCCGCTTTCCCCCATGGAGCCACGCGAGAACAGTCTCAGGGTCACCTTCTGTGCGGAAGGAGCCCAGAGAGCGAACTGGGTGCCGGTTTCAGTAACAACGGCACCCAGCGGCCGTTCCAGACACAGCGGGAACGGTTCGGCGACGCTCGTGTTCGGCTGTGCGAAGCTGTCTACGAGCGTCATATCCTTTGCCTTTCTTTAGCCCTTCACGGAGCCCGACATGGACTCCTGATAGAAGCGCTGCATCACAATGAACAGGATGGCGATCGGAACGGAGATCACGACCGCGGCCGCGGCGAAGCGGGCAAACCAGTTCTGGATATATTCCTTCTGCAGCATGAGCCACAGGCCCAATGCCACGGTGTAGTTGGATTGCGTACGGCAGATCACCTTGGCCATGACAAAGTCGAGCCACGGGGTCAGGAAGCCGATGATGGCCTGGTAGACGATCATGGGCTTGCAGATCGGGATGATGATCTTATGGAACACCTGGAAACGGGTGCAACCGTCGAGCAGGGCGGCTTCGTCCAGCGAGGTCGGAATGGTGTCCATATAGCCCTTCATCACGTAGAAGCCAGCGCCGGAACCGGCGGAGTACACGAGAATCAACGCCACGGTAGTCATGGTGCCGCTTGACAGGCCCAAGGCCTTCAAGATGAAGTAGATGGCGGTGACGGCCATGATACCCGGGAACATGCCAAGAATCAGCACAACGTTCATGAAAGTCTTGCGCACACGGAAACGCATACGGCTCATGCAGTATGCCACGGAGAGCACGAAGATCAGAGAAATCGCACAGGTGAAGCAGGCGATGATGAACGTGGTGCCGAACATCTTCGGGAAGTCCAACACGTTGCGGTCGGTGAACAGCACCCTATAGTTGTCCAGAGTCCACTCCTTCGGGAAGAAGGAGCTGGTGTACGGGGCGGTGTTCTTATTGAACGACTCCGCGAACACCCATACGATTGGGACGAGCCAGATGACGGCCAGAATGGCCAGGAACAAGTGGGCGAACACGTCGCCGGTGATACGGCGGATCTTCTGGTCGTGCAGAAGGCCGTGGCTTTCCACTTTGGTTGCGGAATGCTTGTTGCTCATCGGAATGCCTCCTCATTCTTATAGGAGCCGGAATTGCGGTAGGTGATCAGCGAAACGATGGCCAACACGACGAAGGTCATGATGCCGATCACGGCACCGAGATTGTAATCCTGCTTGTCCACGGTCAGCTTGTACAGCCAGGTGATAAGCAAATCAGTGGAGCCTGCGGAATCGCCCAATGGCGTAGGATCGCCGACGGACAGCAGGTAAATGACGTTGAAGTTGTTCACATTGCCCGTGAAGGTGGTGATCAGATACGGGGTGAGCACGAAGATAATGTACGGCATGGTGATCTTAGTAAAGATCTGCCACCAGTTGGCACCGTCGATCTTCGCCGCCTCATACTGATCGGCCGGAATGTTCTGCAGAATACCAGTGATCTGCATGATGGTGTACGGAATACCGACCCACAGGTTGATGACGATTACGGTGACACGGGCCCAAGTGGCGTCGGTGAAGAACGGCAGCGGGCCGTCAATCCAACCCCACGTCTGCAGCATGCGGTTCACCGCACCCTGCGGCTGGAGCATGGTGTGCATGACCAGCAGGGACACGAACTGCGGAACGGCGATGGACATGGAGAAGCAGGCACGCCAGAAACCCTTGAAATGGGTGGTCTTGCGGTTGATGATCATGGCCACGAACATGCCGAAGAAGAAGTTCAGGAAGGTGGCGAAGAAGGCCCAGACCAAGGTCCACACCAGCACGCGTCCGAACAGTGCGGCGTTAACGGTGCCGCCGCTGTTGGAGAAGACCTTGGCGAAGTTCTCAAAGCCGACCCAGTGGAACAGCACGAGGTGCTTGTGGTCATAGCTGGTGAATGCCATGGAAATCATGAAGATCAACGGAAGCACAGTGAACACGGCAATGCCCAGCGTGGGCAGGAACATCAGCAGGACGTGAGCCTTGGCATCGAGCAGCTCGCGGACATCGTCCATGAAGCTCGGAGCCTTGCCGTTCTCCTCGAGCAGCACCTGGGACTTGTATGCAGAGCGCACGGACATGACCCACAGGCCGATGAAGGCAGCGGTGATAACCAGAGTGGCGACACCGTACAACAGGATGACCACGGAACGGTCAGGTTCGGTGTAGACCCAGAAGCCGTCGACCAGCTTCTTGCCGCCTGCATTGGTGCCCAAGGTCGGCAACTTGGAAAGATAGTCCACACCATTGATTGCCATGAACACGAAGTATGCGATTTCCAGCGCCAGCATGGCAATGCCCTTGACATACTGCTTGCGCACGATATCGCCAAGACCAAACACCACTGCGGAAAGCTTAGTGAACAGGTCACCACGCCGGAACGCCGCCCTTACCGTGTAAGGCGACGGAGAAACATAATCAGCACCCTGCTTCCGAAGGCGCTTCATCTCCCGCGGGGAAAGAGTTGTTGCTGTCATTTCGACTGCCCTCTCATATGGATATTGAAAGATAAAAAAAGCTTTGCTCCCGGACAAGGGGAAGGAGAATTTAAAAACCTTGCCCGGGAATGCAAAGCTCGGAGGAGGAGTGAGCCACTATGCAAAGTGGAGAGAGACACCGCGACTCGAAGCGTCTCTCAAAGCTGCAGGATGGCTGGGGGGATTTGGCAGTGCCAACCACCTGCATTCTTCAGTTATTGGATTTTTAGAATTACTGATTTCACTCAGCGATCTTGCCACCGGCCTGCTTGACCCAATCCTGGTACTTGGCGGCAGCGTTGTCCTTGGTGATTTCCTTGTTGACCAGGGCCTTGCCGAAGGTTTCGGCCGGAGTCCACCAATCGTTCATGCCAGACAGACCGGACTGCAGGAGGGCGGTGTTGGCCATGGTGTCGGCCTGGGCCTTGGCTGCGACGTCGTCGGTGGTCAGATCAGACAGGGACTTGTCGGTCGGCGGGATGGCGCGCATCTCGTAGTGCAGCTTCTGAGCTTCGGTGGAGCCGAGGTAAGCCGCGAACTGAGCGGCGGCCTTCGGGTTCTTGGCGTTCGGGTTGTAAGCAGCGGCCTTGGTGGCGGCGAAGGACTTCATCTGCTTCTTCTGGCCGTTCACGGTGAAGGTCGGCAGAGAGGTGGCGGCGTAGTTGTCACCCAGGGCCTCCTTCACGTCCTTAGCGGACCAGGTACCGGAGAACAGCACGTCGGCGGAGCCATCCTTGATGGCTGCGAGGCCGGAAGCGCCATCGTCGTTGGAGAAGTTCGGGTTGGCGACCACATCAACCAGATAAGAGGTGATATCGGCGCCGTCCTTCGGGAAGACCATGCCTGCGTCAGCATCATTGCCCTTCTCGCCGAACAGGCTCAGGCCATCATAGAAGCCGTTGATGTACCAAGAATTCTGCAGGGAGAACGCGACCTTGGCCTTGGAAAGGATGGTATCGAAGTCCTTGGCCTCATCCTCGGTGATCTTGGACTTGTTGTAGTACATGAACCACGTGTTGTCGGTGTACGGCACGCCATAGAGCTTGCCATCGGTGCCGGTGACGGAGTTGACTTCGAGGTCGCCGTTCTGTTCCTTCACCTGCTTCTCAGCGTCGGTGCCCAGCTGGCCAATGGCCTTGGCGTCCATTAGAACACCCAACTGATCGGAAGCGAACATATAGACATCGGCCGCCGCGGACGGATCAGTGCTGACCTGCTTGGAAGCATCGCCTTCGGAGACCACGTCATTCTTCCACGTGATATTGTATTCCGGATGCGCCTTGGCGAAGTTCTCTTCGACCTTGCCCAGCCAGTTGGTGTCCTTGGCCTGGTCTTCCTGCGGGGCCCACACGCTCAGCGTGACGGCCTCGGTGGAGCCGGAAGCGTTCTTATCGCCACCGTCGGAGGAGCCACCGCACGCAGCGAGCGGAACCAGCATAGAAACGGCAGCAGTAAGTCCGATTGCCTTCTTCCAATCGATCTTCATTGATCTTCCTTTCCTCACATAACCTTGTGTTCCTCAACATCTCCGGTTAAATGGTACGGACCAAAACCCTGCATACGTTCACATCATCGTTCTTGGATGATTACCAACAACACTGGGGCCACCAAAAATGTATCAGTGATTGTTAGTGTAGCACGTTTCTGCCAACGTTTGCAATTCAGCGTTATGATTGTTTCAAAGAAACACCGCAAACCGCGAAATATCAAGGAGACACACCCTCATGCTTCCCCCCGCGAAACACCCCCACCCCAAATGGCTTGCCGACGCAATTTTTTATGAAATCTATCCACAGTCCTTCGTCGACTCCAATGGCGACGGCATCGGAGACATCCCCGGAATCACTTTAAAACTGGACTACATCAAGGATCTCGGATGCAACGCGATCTGGCTCAATCCCTGTTTCGACTCGCCATTCAAAGACGCCGGCTACGACGTGCGCGACTACAAAAAGGTGGCATCACGCTACGGCACCAACGACGATCTCATTGCGTTGTTCGACGCCGCCCACCGGCGCGACATGCACGTGATCCTCGATCTCGTGCCAGGCCACACCAGCGAGGAACACGAGTGGTTCCACCGCAGTTGCAAGGTCGAGCGAAACAATTATTCCGACCGCTACATCTGGACAGACTCATGGATCTCCGGTGGCGACGGACTGCCATTCATCGGCGGCGAATCGCCCCGCAACGGTACCTACATCTTGAACTTCTTCAAATGCCAGCCGGCGCTCAACTACGGTTTCGCGCACCCCGAACGTAGCTGGCAGAAGCCAGCCCTTGGTCCGGACGCGAAGGCCACTTGCGACGCGATGGTGGACGTCATGCGGTTCTGGCTTTCCCGTGGCGCAGACGGCTTCCGCGTGGATATGGCCGACAGCCTCGTCAAAAAGGACGATGAGGGCAAGCCTTACACCATCCGCACCTGGCAGTACATGTTCGCCCGGATCCGCCCGGCCTTCCCCGAAGCCGCGTTCGTTTCGGAATGGGGACGGCCAGAGGAGTCGATGGCCGCCGGCTTCGACATGGATTTCTATCTCGATTGGCGTTGGGACGGCGTTCCCAACGGCTACAACATGCTGTTGCGCAACGTGGACGACCCGTTGAGCCGCAAGGGCGACAAGAGCTATTTCAACGCCGATTCCGGCACGCCGATCAGCGAATTCCTGGACGAGTACGAGCCGCGTCTGCGCGAAGCGGAAACGGCCGACGGAAATTTTAATTTCATCACCTGCAACCACGACACCGCACGCGTGGCGCCGCGACTGTCGCAGCGCGAAATCGCCCTGGCATACTGCACGCTGTTCGCGATGCCGGGCGTGCCGTTCCTGTATTACGGCGACGAAATCGGCATGCGATACCGCGCACTGCCCGGCAAAGAAGGCGGCTACGTGCGCACCGGTTCGCGCACACCGATGCAGTGGGGTGCGAACGACGCATCCGGAGCACTTCACGTGTCCGATTCTGCAGAATCGGACACTCGGGCTGGCGATGTGACCGGTGGCAGCTACCTGCCCGCCGACCCGTCCGCCGACGCCCCGACCGTCGCCGCACAGCAGGCCGACGCCGAATCACTGTGGCATACGGTGCGCTCCATACTCCACGTCAAGGGGGAATGCGACGCCTTGCGGTCGGGGGCTACGTTCCATGCAATCGAACGCGATAGAGTGTTCGTTTTCGAGCGTTCCACCCACCTGCAGAAGCTGATCATAGCCGTCAATCCAAGCCGCGATTGCAAAGCTTTGCAGTTACCAGATGGTAGTTATCGGACGATTTTCAGCATCGGCGAAAACGAAATTAGCGGCACTTCGCTGCGTCTAGGTCTGCAAAGCTTTGCAATTCTCGAAGCCGAGTAGCAGACGAGCAATGCCCCGTTGGAATAATCGTTTGCAATGCGGAGCGCTGCGCCTTCGTATTGCAAACGATAGTCAATATGGAAAAACAATTCCGGTTATCTATATTCCTGAAATTAGAGCAAAATCGCAATATAGCAACACTCTCTTACCGCAAAACACGCTTTGAAAACGATATCATACCGTGATATAGTTATCTTTGGTGCGAATGCCACCAGCATCGAAGCTGCGGCAATCGCAAGCAATGTAGCATGTCAGCCGTCACAAACGGCGCGGAAAGAAGGGACCTATGACACAGACCCAGCAGACCGAAAGCGCAGAACGCATCGCACGGCCTCTTATCCAGCTCGCCAAGCTCAATGGCATTTCCACGTCGTATATCGACCAGCTCGGCACCTATGTGGAAATCCGCGACGAAGTGCTCGTCTCCGTATTGGCCGCACTCGGCGTGGACGCATCCAGCGACGAAGCGATCACCGCCTCCTATGCGGCGACCCAGCAGCGCATCGCAGACACACTTGTTGAGCCGACCGTCGTGAAGTTCATCGGCAAGGAAGCCGTCACGCCAATCCGCGCGAAAGGAAACGACGTGGCGCTGAAGCTGACGTTGGAAGACGGCACGGAATATGCGGGCGATCTGACCGCGTATCTGACGGGCTCGAACGCAGATGACGGCTCGCTGCAACTGACGCTGCCGGACGATATTCCCGCCGGCTACCACACGCTGGCCGTCGATGCCGGCCCGCTGCACGCCGAAGCCGCGCTGATCTGCGCACCGGCACGCATCGAACTGCCGCCAGCAGTAGCGGAAAAGCAACGTTGGGGCTGGATGGCACAGATGTATTCCATCCGTTCCGCTGAATCCTGGGGCGTGGGCGACTATGGCGATCTGAAGCTGCTGCTGTCCGACGCGGCAACGAAATCGCATGCCGATTTCATGCTTATCAACCCGATTCACGCCACCGCGCCGGTGCCGCCGCTGGAGCCGTCGCCGTATCTTCCCGAATCGCGTCGTTTTCTCAATGTGACGTACATCCGTCCGCAGGATATCGCTGAATATGCGGAACTCAACGAGGCGGACCAGGCCGAAGTGGCGCGTCTGCACGCGGAAGCCTCGCCAGCCAACGACAGTATCGAGCCGCTCGACATCAATTCCGCTTGGTGGCACAAGCGCCAGGCGCTGCAGCTTGTGTACAACGTGCCGCGTTCCGTCGAGCGTCAGGCCGCGTTCGACGCGTTCAAGGAGGCCGCGGGTCCGGATCTGCGCGCGTTCGCCGCATGGTCGGTGGCGTTCCAGGTGTGGGGCGCGCCGTGGGAAGGCACGTGGTTCAAGGACACGAACCGCGATTCGCCTGAAGTGGTGGAGCTCATGCGCGAGCACGCCGATATGGTCGATTTCGAATGCTGGCTGCAGTGGATCGCCGACGAGCAGGTGACAGCCGCGCAGAACGCCGCCCGTGACAGCGGTATGGCACTCGGCCTCATGCAGGATATGGCCGTGGGCGTGCACTCGCTCGGCGCGGACGTGTGGTGGAATCCGGAACGTTTCGCAGTAGGCAGCGTAACCGTGGGCTGCCCACCGGACTTCTACAACCAGCAGGGTCAGGATTGGGGCCAGCCGCCGTTCAATCCGAATTATCTGGCCAAAACTGGTTATGGCGTGTACCGCGAGATGGTGCACAACATGTTCTCGCACGCGGGCGCGGTGCGCATCGACCATGTACTCGGCCTATTCCGTCTGTGGTGGATTCCGCAGGGCGAAGGCGCGCGCGGTGGCGCGTACGTTACGTACGACTATGAGGCGATGATCGCGATCCTGACCATTGAAGCGTCCCGCGTGAACGGTTTGGTGGTCGGCGAGGATCTGGGCACCGTGCCTGATTACGTACGCACGGTACTCGGCGAGCACGGCCTGCTGGGCTGCATGGTGGAATGGTTCGCCCGCGTGGACGACTCCCCCAACGCCGGCGACCCGTACGCCGATCCGTCCACGTACCGCAAGTACGCGCTGGCTTCCGTCACCACGCACGACCTGCCGCCGACCGCCGGCTACCTGCAGTTCGAGCACGTCAAGCTGCGCGAACAGCTGCACCTGCTGTCCGGCCCGGTCGAGGAGTTCCAGGCTTCCGCCACCGCCGAACGCGACGCGATGATGGACCGTCTCGTGGAGTCCGGCCTGATCACGCCGGAAGTGGCGGGCGATGTGGAAGGCCACATCCAGGAAATCGTCGAGGCGATGCACAAGATGCTACTCAAGTCGCCGTCCGTGCTGCTGCAGGCCGCGCTGGTGGATGGCGTGGGCGAGACGCGCACGCAGAACCAGCCGGGCACGTCCAGTGAATACTCCAACTGGCGTGTGCCGCTGGCAGGCCCGGACCTCAAGGTGGTGCACACCGATGAGGTGTTCGATCTGCCGCGCGTGCAATCGCTTGCCGCCATCATGAACGGCGAGAAGTAGCGTTTAGACTTACCATTCCCCTTTCCTTACAAACCAAAATTCCGGTCCTCCTTGTGGAGGGCCGGAATTTTTCATATACGCAAGGCGATTTGGGAGCAGTTAGGTTCAGCGGTCGATCAGCCCAGCAGCAGCCAGACTGAGGCATCGCTATCCAGCTTGCCGTCGTCCGTCAACGGCACGGAATTGGCGATGGCGACCGCATCGTCCGGCAGGGCGATCGGCTCGTCGCCGAAATTGGTGACGGACAGGAATCGACGGCCTTCCGTGGCCGGACGCGAGTAGGCGACCACCGTATCGCCCATGTCCAGCAGGTCGGCGGACGTGTCTCCGGTTGCCGTCAGCACCGTCTGCCGCAACTGCAACAGCTTGCGGTACAAGTGCAGCATGGAACCGTTGTCATCGGCCTCGACGTCGGCCGCGAAATCCTTGAACCAGGCCGGCTGCGGCAGGTGCGCGTCGGCGGAATCGCCCTGCTCCGGGCCGAAACCGAACGTGCCGCCGGTGATGAAGTCCGGGCTCCACGAAGCCGGTTCGCCGCAATCGGCAGCCTTCCACGGCATCGGTGCACGGCACCCGTCACGACCCTTGTCGGTGAAGTTGCGACGGGTGTTGAACGGCGTCGGATCCTCAAGACGATCCCACGGAATGTTCGCCACTTCGAACAGGCCCAGTTCCTCGCCCTGATACACGTAGGCGGAACCCGGCAGGCCCAGTTCCATCAGCGCGGCTGCGCGGGCGCGACGGGTGCCGAGCTCACGATTCTCGCGGTAGGTCTCTCCGTCACGCAACAGCCAATCGTGCGCCAGCTGGTGGTACGGAGCGTCCTTCACCTGCGGCAGACCGAAACGCGACGGACTGCGCGGCACATCGTGGTTGTTCATAACCCACGTCGTGGTGGAACCGTGCGTTTCCTCGGCGGCGCGCAAGCCGTCAGCAATGGCCGTACGGAACTCGTCGGCGAACCAGTTGGCTTCGGCGAACTCGAAATTGAACACCTGGCCGAGCTCGTCGGTGGACGCGTACAGATGCTGCGATTCGGCCTTCACCCACGCCTCGCCGACGGCGAAACGCGGCGGATTGTACTCGTTGAACACCTGACGCCATTCGCGGTAGATGTCGTGCACTTCCGGACGGTCCCACAGCGGGCTGAACGCGCCGTCCGCCGGCAGCACATGCTGCACCGCGGCCGGATCCATGTCGGCCAGCGGCACGGAATCGAGGTCCTTGGCCAAGCCGTGCGCCACGTCGATGCGGAAGCCGTCGGTGCCGTGGTCGGACCAGAATCTCAACGTTTTCTTGAATTCCTCGTGCACGTCCGGATTCTTCCAATTCAGATCCGGCTGCTCCTTGGCGAACATGTGCAGGTACCACTGTCCGTCATCGACCTGCTGCCACGCCGGGCCGCCGAACAGCGACTGCCAGTCGTTCGGCGGCAGCTCGCCGTGCTCGCCGCGGCCTTCGCGGAAGATGTAGCGGTCGCGTGCGGCCGAACCTCGGCCGGCGGCGAGCGCCTCGATGAACATCTTGTGCTTGTTGGACGTGTGGTTCGGCACGATGTCGACGATCACCTTGATGCCGGCTTCATGCGCGGCGGCGGCCATCGCGTCGAAATCGGCCATGGTGCCGAGGCGCGGGTCCACGTTGCGGTAGTCGATCACGTCGTAGCCGCCGTCGGCCAGGTCGGACGGGTAGAACGGGCTCAGCCAGATCGCGTCGATGCCGAGATTCTTCAGGTAATCCATTTTCTCGGTGACGCCGGCGATGTCTCCCAACCCGTCGCCGTTCACGTCTTTGAAGCTGCGCGGGTAGATCTGGTAGACGACGGCTTGCTTCCACCAATCGTCACGCATGTTGTTCGCGGTCATTATGCCCCTTTCGTCTGTGCCTGCAACCGTTGTACCGCTGACAACGATAGCATTGCAGGGCGTCTGCTGCGGGGGCGCGCGGGCAATCGCGTTTCCGTTTGCGCAGACCGGCCGGCGGTGCGATCGTTCGTGCCGTCGTTCGCGCTGCGCAAACCATCAGATCGTGTCGCCGACCGCACGACCGACCGCGCCACACAAACCGGTCAGCCGCATCGCCGTTCGTACAGCCGAACGCGCCGCACAAACCGACCGACCACACGATCGACCGCACGGCGCAAACCGGCCAATCGCAAGATGGCGTGCGTCGAGTAGAATCGCAAGAAGATCCGACTTGCATACGTTGCTATACGGATGCCATACGAAAGGCGATTATGAAGTTCCTCTCCCCCGATTCCGGCTTTATGCGCGGCCTGAGCGACGCCGTCGACGCGATCTGGATCAACATTCTGATGCTCATCACCAGTATTCCGATCATTACGATCGGCGCGGCGCTGACCGCCGGCCACGACGCCACCCGCCGCACGCTGTCCGGCGAAGGCACGGCGACGCGCAACTATTTCGCCGCCTTCCGCTCGAATTTCGCGAAATCGACCAGCTACTGGCTGATTTTCGGCACGACCGGCGCGCTGTGCGTCTACTCGTGGATCGTGCTGCAGATCACGCCGCTGCTCATTCCGAAATTCGCGTTGACGATTGTGTGGCTCATCGGTTTCGAATGGGTGTGGGCGTTGCAGGCGCGGTTCGAGAACTCGTTCTGGCGCACGCTTGGCAACGCTTTTGTGTTCGGCGTGAGCAACATCGGCCACACGTTGGCATTGGTTGCGATCGACGCGGTGTACGTCGCGCTGCTCGTGGCCAGCTGGTTCTACATGCCGCAGGGCCTGTTCCTGCTGCTCGTGCTCGGCTACGGCACCATGCTGATGATTCATTCGCCGATCCTCGAGCACGTCTTCCGCAAGTACATCAGCAAGTAATTAGGCACGAAAAAGGGACTGATTCGCATCAGTCCCTTAAATTTTTCTGGGTGAAAATCAGCCCTTCACCGCGCCGCCTTCGGCCCTGCAATTAAGGACCGCGCTACGCGCGGGCTCAACGTTACCCTCGCGGCATAGCCGCTCGGGCTGGAGCCTGGGAACAGCGCACTGCGCTGTTCCCTAAGGGCTGATCGAAGATCAGCCCTTAACGGCTCCAGCCATAACACCCTTGACGATGTACTTCTGGCAGATCAGGTAGAAGATGATGATCGGGATGATGGCCATGACCAGGCATGCCATCATGGCGCCCATATCCACGGAACCATAACCGCCCTTCAGATACTGCACCGCCACGGAAATGGTCTTGTACTTGCTCAAATCGAGCGTCAGGTACGGCAGCAGGTAGTCGTTCCAAATCCACATGGCCTGCAGAATAGCCACGGACACAATGGACGGCTTCATGATCGGCACAACGATCTGGAAGAAGATACGCGGCACGGAAGCACCATCGATCATGGCGGATTCTTCCAGCGATTCCGGAATGCCCTTAACCACACCGGTGAAGATGAACACGGCCAGACCAGCGCCGAAGCCCAGATACACGAAGCACAGACCCCACGGGGTGTTGAGCTTGAGCATATCGGCCAGCTTGGAGAGGGTGAACATGACCATCTGGAACGGTACAATCATGTTGAACAGGAACAACGTGTACAGCAGCTTTGCAGCCCAGTTGTTCACGCGGACGATCCACCATGCGCACATCGAAGTGCACACCAGAATCAGCGCCACGGAACCGACAGTGATGAGCAGGGTCCAGCCGAAACTGGCAAAGAAGTTCGTGGTATCGAGGCCACGCGTATAGTTTTCAAGTCCAACGAACGCCTTACCGGTCGGCAGGGAGAACGCGTTACGAGAAATATACGCCTTCTGCTTGAAAGAGTTGATGATCACCAGCACGATCGGGAAGATCCACGCCAGCGAAACCACCGCGAACAGTACGGACCACAGTGCGCCGCGCTTGACTTTTTCTCCGGAGTTCATGCCTCCACCTCCTTGCTCGTGGTGAGCTTGTTCTGGATGAGCGCCACGATGGCCACCAGAATGAAGAACAGCACTGCCTTCGCTTGGCCGACGCCTTCCCAGCCCATACGGCCGTAGAACGTGCGGGTAATGTTCATTGCCAGACCTTCAGACATGTTCGACGGAGCGCCGTTGGTCAATGCAAGGTTCTGATCGTACAGCTTGAAGCCGTTGGTGACGCACAGGAACGAGCATACGGTGATAGACGGCATCATCAGCGGAATGATGATCTTGAACATGGTCTGGGTGCCGTTTGCGCCGTCCACGGAAGCCGCTTCGAGCACGTCGGTCGGCAGCGACTGCATACCAGCGATGTAGATAATCATCATATAGCCGATCTGCTGCCAGCAAACCAAGATGACCAAGCCCCAGAAGCCGTAGGTTGCGCTATACGTCAACGCGCGGCCCCAGTGAGCGAGAATGCCGTTGAGCAGCAGCATCCAGATGTAGCCCAGGATAATGCCACCGATGAGGTTCGGCATGAAGAACACCGAACGGAAGATGTTGGATCCCTTGATGGCCTTGGT
>OLPL01000442.1_pt1 | contig 31231 bp, 26 predicted proteins | sample 1673211 | NCBI WGS metagenome assembly OLPL01 (sample SAMEA3136766, study PRJEB25190) | human gut metagenome | reverse complement strand
ACCTCGTCATTTTCGTAGATTTATGGGATATGAGAAGAAGCCCTAGATATCTGATTAGACAATTCAAAAGAAAACTATAAAGGAAAGAGCTTATGAAGGAGAAAAGATATACATTACAAGAAGAGCAGCCGATTCCAATTGGCTGGCATCCGGCCAATGAAGAAGAAGCCGTGGCTAGAATTGAAGCTATTGAGGAAGAGTATGAGAATGGGCAATATATTGATGCAGATGACTTTGAAAAAGAACTAACAGCACAATACCCGTGGCTAGAAGATTGGAAGCGTTCTATCAGTATAGAAGATTTTAGAAAGAACTGCAAGAAGAAGCTGAAATCACTGTTCTTGACAAAGAATGGAATTTAACATATAATGCACTTCGAGGATAAAGATTCTTTCTGATTTTTTGCAGATGGTTCAAGAACGGGCTGAAAGCCCAAAAGCTCTTAGCCCAGAGCAACGCCCTGGGTATGCTAGCAATCAGCATTGCGCCCTGCAAGGGCAAAAGCTTTAAAAAGAGTTCCACCTATAATATGTTCCCCACCTCTGACACTCGGAATAGACTACTTTTACGTAACACCATATCAGAAGGAATCGGAAATGGTTTTATATAAGCAGGTTTATAGCGATAGAATCCACCAGATATAACTGTTCCAGTATTTTGCATAAACCACCAACATAAACGAGAATTTAAAACAGCCATTAAGACCTTGTATGACACCAGTACATCGTCCTTTTTAACGTAACCATAAAGAGTAGCAGTTTGATAAAACACACCTTGTTCATCAAAGGAAAAGTTACCCCCATAGAAATATCTGGAGCGATAAGTTTTGGTGAAGTCGCATAAGCTAACCCCTGCTTTCTACTTAATTGAAACCATTCATTATCAATATCAAAACGACCTTTTTCTCTTCTTCTAAGAATCGTTTCACATTTTTTTAAATAACTATAAGTCATAGGATACTTTTCAGATAAGTCATTCTCTTTAATAAGAGTCATATTGCCACTATTTCTCTCATATGGTAAAACTACATATCTCTGAGTATCTAAACTTCCATACAACTGCAAAAGTACGAAAAAGAATTGGTTATAAAGCAGCATATATTCAAGGCTTTTGCCCTTACAGGGCGCAGGGGGTGGGGACAACGCCCTAATACCCAGGGTGTTGCCCTGGGCTAGGAGCTTTTGGGCCTTCAGCCCGTGCTTGAACCACATGCAAAAGTTCAATGATTTACTTCTTAACCAGGCATTTTATACTCATGTCTAAGCTTCCAGATAGTTCATCATATCCTCCAATGTATCGAAGTTCTTGACATTCCCCCTCTTTACATCCATAATAGCCTCCAACAAATCGCCCTCATACACTTGTGGTCTAGTATGCTTCTTATCATCCATAAAACGAACCAAACGTACATAGCCAGAGCGACAAACCTTCGACTTTTCCTTCTTGGAACAATCAAAAGCGTTCTTAAAATCTATAGTAATCTGCTTCATAATTATTTGGACTTTAAATTAAACATCTATTTTAATACTATCGTTGCATTTATTCTTTTCTCTTCACCCAAACCTTATGGCTGCCGCGGCCTAGTGAATCTATCGGCGAAGATTTATCACAGGTCAGCTCCTTCAGTTCCATAGAGGCGGAAGTACGGCTTAGGTTGTTGATGGAGGCATAATCACCTAGGGTGAGGACTCCGTTCTTCTCTATCACCTCCAGAGCACGGGCGATGCGTTCTTCCCTGGAATACAGCTGCTTACGGATAACCTTTACGCCACCCATATCACGCTCCAGGTCACGGTCGGTTTCACGCTTCACCTCCTTGACAAACTCGGGGGACGCCTTGAAGTTGATGTCCTTCACGCCCACCTTGCGGTACGTCATCTTATCATCTGGATTCAGAATTTCCCTAGGCTTCTCATCCTCGAAAGCGAGGGAGAGGGAGAAGGTGCCGAAACCTTCCAGATTCACATTGTACCCCATGGAGAGCATATCTGTCAGCATATCAACCACATCGGTCAATACAGCCTCCGTGGTACTTTCCGAAATACCGCGATGGTAGTTCTGCATCATCTTGACGAACTCTTTTCGGGATAGTGTCCGGTTGGTCACCATCTTGGGATAAACTCTGCGCTTGCCTTCATCACGCAAATCATTCAACTCTTGCAACTTGTACTTAGCCATATCAGTTTCCTTTCTTATTAAGATGGTTATCACTCCTTATTGCAGCAGTCTTTGCATCCTACAGTATTTATGATCATACCTAAGAAGAAAAGACCACAAACCTAGGAAGAAAAGTATTTAATCCTAGGAGAAATCTCCGTTCACCGACGCCGAATGTCCGTTCAGCGTCGATGAACGGCGGTTCAACGTCGCTGAATGTCGGTTCAACGTCGGTGAACGAAGATTTCTACTATGCAAAGATACAACTTTATCAGATATAAAACAAGACTTTTCCTGAATATCTTTACTATTCCGGCCATAATTCTTCGTTTTTTGAGCTTATTTCTTTGCGTATCCCAAATAATTGTGTTAACTTTGTAGTCAGATTGCAAGCAAAAGCCAAAGGATTGCAAGCAAAAGACTAAAGGATTGCAAGCAAAAGACAAAGAAAAAGACTAAGATTAGACATTCTTATGAGTATGAAGATATTAGCAACCAGCGACTGGCACCTGGGCAACTTGTTTCACGGCAACGACCGTCTGCCTGAACACAAGCATTTTCTGAAATGGCTCCTGGAACAAATCGCTGAACAAAAGCCCGATGCTCTCCTCATCGCAGGAGACATCTTTGATAACGGAAATCCATCGGCAGCGGCACAGACCGTTTATTACGAGTTTCTTGCCGATGCTACCCAACTGTGCCCGAACATGCAGGTCATCATTACCGCCGGCAACCACGATTCCGCCAGCCGACTGGAGGCTCCCCGTCCGCTGCTCACCCGATACCACGTGGAAATAAGAGGAAACGTAAGGAAAATCTGGAAGCAGGGAGAAAGCGAGGACGATGATAAAACCGGCGGACATTGGATCTATTCCTTCGATGACATCATCATCCCCGTAACCAACGAGGAAGGAGAAGAAGTCATCATCCTCGCCGTACCTTTCCTAAGAAGCGATGTGGTGCAGAACGCCAGCTACTCGCAGGGAGTCAACGACTTTCTGAGAGAACTGACGGCTGAGGCTCGAAAGAAATACCCGGGCAAGAAGTGCATCATGATGGCACACATGTACGCCAAGGGTTCGGATATCGCCAAGAAGGATGCGAGCGAGAAAATCATCATCGGCGGACAGGAGGAAGTGGACCTGGAAGGATGGAACGACCATCCCGACTATATGACTTGCGGACACATCCACAAACGGCAACATATCTGGAACACCGACTGGGCAAGATACACGGGAAGTATCCTCCCGATGTCGTTTGCCGAGAAAGACTACACCCACGGCATCGACCTCATCACCATAGAACACGGAGAAGAGGAGGAAGGAAAGGAAACCGGCAAGAGCAAGGAATGGAAAGTAGATTTCCTGGAATACAAGCCTCAGCACGCCCTCCGCATCCTGCCCGAAGATGAGGAAGAACTGACCTTCAAGAAATGGCAGAAGCTCATCAATTCTGAACTCTCGGAGAGAACAGACGGCGAACTGAGCGACCATTTCGACTACGTGATGCTGAAGGTGAAACAGGAGAAACTGACCAGCGATGACATCAAGGAACTGGAGAAACTCGTCAACGAAAAGGATGCCGTGCTCTGCAAAATCCAGCGCATCATCCCGCAACTGGACCTCTCCACCATCCAGGGTTCCCAGCACATCACCAGCATAGAAGACATCATCAACCGTCCTCCGCTCGACACGCTGAAGGAAGCCTTCGCCATCAGACACAACGCTCCGATGAACGAAAGACAGGAGAAAATGTTATCCGATTTATTAACGACATCATCATTATGAAATTCCTACAACTCGAAATACTCAACCTCGCTTCGCTTGACAAACAGGGTGGCGAGGTCATCAACTTTGAAGAAGGTGCCTTAGGCGAGAGCACCATCTTCAGCATCGTAGGTCCGACGGGAAGTGGCAAGTCTACCCTACTCGATGCTATCTGCCTTGCCCTCTACAACCGCGCCCCTCGCTATCCCAGGAAGAAAGGCGACAAGAACCAGAACATCGAGATTTTCGGAGCTGCCGATGCCAGCGAAAGTAACCGTCTGGCTCCTACCGACAGCCGAAACATCCTGACACGTGGCAAGAAAGAGGGCTACAGCAAACTCACCTTCCTTGCCAACAACGGCAGCATCTACCGCGCAGAATGGCACGTCAGATTCCAGAGAGTGCGCTACGAGAACGCCAAGACTGCGCTTTATAAAATCACGAGAAACGGCGAAGAAATAACAGAGGAAGCTGCCGACTGGAACGAACTGCCGAACATCATCGGACTCGACTACGACCAGTTTCTCCGTACCGTACTCATCGCCCAAGGCTCGTTTGCCAACTTCCTGACGGCGAAGGAAAACGAGCGGTACGAACTCCTGGAAAAACTCATCGGATGCGAGGAAACTTATACGAACATCGCTACTGAAATCAAGAAGGCGAAAGACCAGGCGACGGATGCCTACAACCAGATGGCAGCATCGGTGGAAGCCGTAAAACAGAACCTGCTGAACGATGAAGAACTTGCACAACTGAAGGAGGAAATCGACCGCTTGGAAAAGGCTGAGAAGGAACTCGACAGCCAGTTGCAAGCCATCTCGAAAGACCTGCAATGGTTTGAGGAAAACGATAAGCAAATCAAGCAAATCGCTATCTACCAGACTGATATGGAGCAAGCAGCTGATGCCATTAAAGCGATGCGAGCCCAGATTCTCCGTCTGCAGTTGCACGATGAAGTACAGCCAGCCGTCAACCAGCTGCAGGAAGTAGAGCGACAGACGCAAAGCATCCACGAACAGGAAGAAAACATTCTGAAAGCGGAAGGAAACATCAAAAGTCAAGAGTCTGCCATCGACGAAAGCGAGAAAACTCTCGCCAGTCTGAAGGAAGCAGTCGGCAAGGCACAGGAACAGCTGGAAAAGGCGCTGCCGGTCATCGCTGAAGCAAGGGCGCTGAAAACAAAAATGGAAGCGGCGATGCCGAATCTGAAAGAAAAGAAAGAGGCATTGGAGTTGGCACAGAAAGAGAATCTAACTGCCCAAAGAGATGTGGAGGAAAACGCCCGAAACATCCAAAAATGGGAAGCTGAAACGGAGAAAGCGAACCTTGCTCTCAAAGCGACACAGGAAGAGATTGCCAAGCAGAAACAGGTTCTGCACGAAGCGACGCAAGCCGCTGAACAGGCTTGGGAGACGGAAAGAAATAAGACTGTCGGACAGAACATAGAGGAACTGCAGAACAGCAAGACTGTAGCCGACAGGAAACTACAGGATGTCCAGCAAGCCATCAAGGTTGTGGCTCATCTCGATGCTGCCACAACAGAAAAGCAGAAGAATGAGGAGCGAATCCAGGTCTTGGGCAAGAGAAACGCAGAGATAGATGAAGCCCTGGGCAAGTTGACCATCGAGGCTCTGACCCAAGAGACCCTGACGCTGAGAAATGCCTATACCCTCATGGTGAGTGAGAAATGGGAGATTCATCGTGCCAACCTGACCGAAGGCAAGCCTTGTCCGCTCTGCGGCAGCACGACCCATCCTTATCATACCGACAACAGACAGTTTGAGGAAGCCACTACAGAACTCTCTCAACTTCTGAAAGCCAAGGAGGATCTGCTGAAACTGCAGCAGAAAGAGGAGAAGGATCTTTCCGGCGAGAGAAAACAGAACGACGGCGAAGTACAGACGCTCCAGAAACAACAGGAAAAGCTCTTGGGAGAAATAGCAACTTACGAAGAGGATTGGAAGGCGCTCATAGCCCAGTATCCAAAGATTCCGAAAGCAGAGGCAGAACTGAAATCGCTCTTGCCTATCTATGAAAACAAGGCGAAAGATGCGAGCAACAAACTGAGCCTCTTTAACAAGATTCAGAAAGAGATAGAACGGCTGACCCAACTCAAGGATAAGGCTGTAAAGGATGAAGCTGCGTATGAAAGCAAGGCTTCAACTATACAGAACAAAGCCCAAGAAAACACTTCAATCTGCGCCACAAAACTGGCTGAGCAGAAAGCACTTACCACCAACCTCATCTCGCAGCAGAAGAGCAAGGAGGAGGCTTACGGGAAAGCCCTTCAGGCATGGAATAGTACCAAGAAGGAAATGGAGGAATGGCAGGAGAAATACAAGCAGATTCTGAATGGCGAAGAACCTGATGCGGCAGAACAAAGACTGACAGAAGCAAAGGATAAGGCTACGAAAGCAGCAGATAACCAGAACGAGAATATCAACAAACTGAAGGCTGAACTCGCCAACAGTAAAGGTTCGCATCAAACCATGCTGTCTCAGAACAAAACGATGAAAGAGAATCTGCAAACGAAGGAAAAGGAACTCGACTTTTGGATTGAGGAATATAACAAGCAGCTTGAAGAAAAGAGCATCGAAGGAAAAGACTCCGAAGAGGAAGGCATCGAGGAAAGAAGTATCGAGCCAAGCCTTATCGACCGAAATATCATCCGAGAGATGCTTCACTCTGCCGAAGACTGGAACGCTATCCGACGGGAAAAGGACGAAAAAGAGAAGGCTGTGGCCTCAACAACTGCTCTTTACCAGAGTGCAGAAAAGGCGCATCAGCAGCATTTGGAACATCAGCCTGCCCAAACCCGTGATGCTCTCCTAGCCATTCAGCAGGAGTATCAGGAAAGAAGCCAGCGCAACGAACTGATTGCTGCCAACGCCAGGATGCAGAACCATCAAGAAGCCGTGAAGCAGTTGGGCGACAAGGCTGAGGCTCTGAATCTCGTAACACAGGAAAGGGATGACTGGACAGCCATTACGGATGCTATCGGAGCTGACGGCAAGACGCTGCGCAAGATAGCCCAATGCTATACGCTCAGTTTCCTGATTGCTCACGCCAACCAGGAAATCAGAAAGTTCAACAGCCGTTACGAACTGCAGCAGGTAAAGCATTCGCTGGGCATCCGAGTCATCGACCACGACCGTGCCGACGATATCCGAGACACCACCTCCCTATCAGGTGGCGAAACCTTCATCGTGAGTCTGGGTCTCGCCTTGGGCCTGTCGGCGTTATCCTCCCGCAACATCTCCTTCGAGAACCTGTTCATCGACGAAGGCTTCGGAACCCTCGACCCCGATACCTTAGCCACGGTCATCGACTCCCTCGCCATGCTGCAAAGTTCGCAAGGCAAGAAGGTGGGCGTCATCAGTCATACCGACACGATGAGCGAGCGCATCACCACCCAGATAAGGATTATCAAGAATGGCAACTCCGGCAGCAGCCATATCGAGATCTATCCTTAACCCATCGCAATTACACCTTAAATTATATAGTAATTACACCTTATTTATCCCTATCAGCGCCAAGGATGGCGACAACGTGGTGAACAAGAGCGATGTGATTCGTCCTCACCATAACAAAAGAAAGGGTGTGCCATAAGTCCATGACACACCCTTTCTTTTGTTTCCATTGAATATTAAACCCTGTTTCCCTCTTTTGGGAATACTACGGTTGGCTTGAAGGTCTTAGCCTCCTCAAAGTCCATCAGGGCATAAGCGATGATGATGACGGTATCGCCCACCTGCACCTTGCGGGCTGCAGCACCGTTCAGGCAGATACAACCGCTGCCACGCTCACCTTTGATAATATAGGTCTCCAAGCGCTCACCATTGTTGTTGTCTACAATCTGAACCTTCTCACCTGCTATCAGATTAGCAGCGTCCATCAAGTCCTCATCGATGGTGATGCTACCCATATAATTCAGGTTAGCCTCAGTTACGGTCACACAATGGAGCTTACTCTTCAATACTTCTATCTGCATTGTTCTGTTATTACTTGATCTGTTACGGATTAAACTTAATAAAGAATATCTATCGAGGAATTATCCCTTATACTTGATATGGTCGATGAGACGGATAGGAGTCTTACCGCAATAAACGGTGATGCACCCTACCACATAGGCACTATCCTCCCATGAAGAAACATCCTGCAGGCTGTCGCCATCCACAATCTGGAAATACTCTACCTCCAGACCCTCTACAGCATTGATGTCGGCAACCACCTTATCATGAGTTTCCTGTACGGTATGAGTCTTGGCATACTCCACACTCTCCTTCAGGGCCTTATAGATGTTTGGCGCAATGGCACGCTCATCAGGAGCCAGCAAAGTATTACGGCTGCTCTTAGCCAAACCGTCCTCATCACGGACAATAGGGCACTCCACAATCTGCACATCGCTGTTGATGTACTTCACGAGCTGCTTGATGACAGCAATCTGCTGCCAATCCTTCTCACCGAAATAAGCACGAGTTGGTCGAACGATATAGAAAAGACGGCTCACTACCTGACATACACCATTGAAATGACCCGGGCGCTTGGCACCCTCCATCACGGTAGAAACAGGTGGAAACTCAAAGTGGCGTGTATCTGGTGTAGGATACATCTCCTTCACCGATGGTGCAAACACATAGTCAGCACCACAAGCCTCCAAGAGCTTGCAGTCAGCATCGAGGGTACGAGGATAGCGATCCAAGTCACCCTGATCATTAAACTGTGTAGGATTCAGGAACACAGAAACCACAGTCACGCCATTTTCCTTCACACTGCGCTTAACAAGAGAGGCGTGACCCTCATGCAGCGCACCCATAGTTGGCACAAGGCCGATTTCCTTTCCCTCCTTACGACACATGAAGAGTTCGTTCTGGAGGTCAACAATCTTATTGAATACTTTCATCGTCATAATCTGTTTTCGGGTGCAAAATAACAACTTTTTTCTCAAATGAGAAAGAAAAAACCTAAAAATATGCGAATTAATGCCGAAAATAATGAATTTCGGAGAAAAAAATGCCCCTATTTGAAGTTTTTTTTGTACCTTTGCACGTAATTCGTAAGAATAAAATTTAATTTTTATGGCAAAAAAAGTATTATTTATCAATCAGGAGATCGACCCATACGTAGCCGAGTCTCACATGTCAATCATGGGACGCGAACTGCCTCAGAAGATGCAGGAAGCAGGTTTTGAGATCCGCACCTTCATGCCTAAGTGGGGCACCATCAACGAGCGTCGCGGACAATTGCACGAGGTCATTCGCCTGTCTGGTATGAACCTTATCATAGATGATACAGACCATCCGCTGATCATCAAGGTTGCATCTATACCAACAACACGACAGCAGATTTATTTCATCGATAATGACGACTATTTCAAGAGCCGCCAGATGGGCACCGATGAAAACGGAAAGGAATATGCCGACAACGGAGAAAGAGCTATCTTCTTCGCACGTGGCGTATTGGAAACCGTGAAGAAGCTCCGCTGGCAGCCTGATGTGATTGTCTGCCAGGGTTGGGCTAGCGCAGTAGTGCCATTCTATGTAAAGACAGCCTACAGCGAAGAGCCTTCATTTGCAGCATCAAAGGTGATTACCGCTCTCTATACCAACGAACTCAAGGGTGAACTGGGTACCAACTTCAAACGTTGCGTTGCCTTCCGCGATGCCAAGTCTGAACTGCTCGACGGCTATCAGGACGACTTCAACTTCATTGAGCTCGGCAAACTCGCCATCGACTATAGCGACGGTGTAGTAGAAGGTGAAGAAGAAGCTAACCAGATTCTCTTCGATTATGCGAAGGAGAAGAACAAGCCTGTACTGGCTTATCCGGGAGAAGATATCCAGGAGCCATACGCAGACTTCATCAACAAGGTTTGTCCTGACGCAGAATAAAATTCCGACAACAGAGACACATACATACAAGGATAATGAAAATTTTAAGACTCTTAACAGTATTAGTAATAGCAGCGCTTACTTTCGCTGCATGTGATGACACCACCGAGGGAATCGGTGGTAGCATCACTAACGATATTGACAACATCAACATCACTAGCGCAGTATTTCCTGTAGCTACAAAGTCTATGGTTTCAGGTGCCGTATTGAGCCGCAACAACAGCGGTCTCATCGGTAAGATGAAAGACCCGGAAACCGGCAACTATGTAAAGGGTGACTACATGACCCAGTTGAGCGTATTGCCTACTTTCTCTATAGATACACTCGATTACATCAAGCAGGCAAACAAAGGTTCTATCGAAGCAGACTCATGCTACCTCCTGGTTTCATACAATGCCAGCTACGGCGATACTATCGCCCCAATGAAGGTGACAGCCTATGAGATGACAAAGCCGATGGCAGAAGATAAGGAGTATTACTCTGATTATGATGCCTTCAAGGAAGGCTGGGTAAGCGAAAACAACCAGCATTGGAGCAGTAATTACAACTTGAGCAATACATCAGATGTCAAGAACTTCAAGATTTACTTGAATAAGAAGTATGAGAAAGATGGTAAGACATACAAGAACTATGGTTCTTACATCATGCAAACATACGCAGAACATCCTGAGTACTTCAAGACCAACTACAAGTTCCTGCACAACGTCTGCCCTGGCTTCTTCATCAAGAATGTAGGCGGTACGGGTAACATGGCTAAGATCTGGAATACAGAGCTTATCTTCTACTGGACCCGCCACAAGACCATCAAGGCAAAGGACGGCGTTACAGACAGTATAGCTGTAGGCACCGGATACAACCGTTTCGATGGTACAGAAGAGGTATTGCAGCTCAACAAGATTGAGAACGATACCACGAACTTGGAGGAGTTGGCAAGTCAGCAGAACTGTACTTACCTCAAGTCGCCAGCAGGTATCTTCACCGAGGTTACCCTCCCTATCGAAGATATCATGAAGGGACATGAGAAGGATACGCTCAACACAGCATCCATCTCTTTTCCACGACTCAACAATGAAAACGAAGACAACCCATACAACTTTGCTACACCAAGCACCATCCTGATGGTTCAGAAAGACAGTTTGCAGTCGTTCTTCGAAAAGAGCAAGTTGGCAGATAGCCGTACTTCTTATACCACAAGCTACAGCAGTACAGGTACTTATAAGAATGCCTATACATTCCAGAATATCGCCAACCTGGTTTCTGTCATGTATAAGAACAAGGGCAAGGGAGAAAACTGGAATAAAGTAGTACTGGTTCCTGTAAACATCATCACAACCGCACAGGGACATACTACCGTCATCTCCAAGATTAATCACGATATGTCACTCGCTTCTACCCGACTGAAAAGAGGTGTAATAACCACCGACAGCAACGGCAAGGCGACAAGTCCTATACAGATAAAGGTGATTTACAGTAAGTTTAAAGAAAAAGAATAAGCATTCATAACGCAAAGTAAAAAAGGAAACGAAACATGGCAGATAATTTTTTGGAGCGTCATCGCGAAGAATACGAAATACGCAAGGCTGCATGGCTCAAGAAGAAGAAACTATTCATGAAGTCAGGCAAGAAACAGAAGCCCCAGACACAGATGCCACATCCTGAAGACGAAGCGTTATAAACACGAAAAAATATTCAGAATCCTGAGAAAGAGGGTGTATCATAAAGCATTTGAATGTTTATGATACACCCTTTTAACTTTGCCAGTTAATCCTTAAAAAACGCCGCATAAGTACGATAAAAGCCATTTAACACAAAATAAAACAAAATTAATTTGGAGTTTACCCATTTTTTTTATATCTTTGCATTGTAAATTAAAAGTATTAAATATTAAACAGACAAAAAGCAATAAAATAAAAATAATCAAGATATTAGTAGAGATACTGATTTATGGGTTTAACTTTTCTAAGAACTTGCATTTAAGGATACAAGATATTTGCAGGATACAAGTTACTTGCAATATATGAGATACTTGGTTTATGTTTATAGATAATGGAGAAATTACTCTCATAAAGAATTCGTTTTTAAGTTTAAACAAAAATGCTAAAGTTAGATGTTAGTAATATAAGTCCCCGTAGTAACCGTGAGGCTACTGCGGGGACGCTTTTTCAATTTATAGTATATAGAAACAAAAAGGGCAAGACCAGAGATGACCTTGCCCAATCTATTTTTATAACTCTTTATCAATATTATAAGATTCTACCTGTAAGAGAGAACTTCAAAACAGGATAAACCTTTAAATATAAACATCAGACTACAGAACTTAATCTACTACCGTAAACTTGGCATATTTCAGCAGAAGCTGTTTGGTGCCAGAATGAACGAACTCAACCGTAGCCTTCGTATTCTCACCAGTACCTTCAATCTTCAACACCGTTCCCCGTCCAAAACGCTGATGTTCAATCTTCATTCCCTCCTGCAAACCACAAGAAGAACTGCCAGCAGATGAAGCTGCAGAAGAAGAAACTGATGCTGCAGAAGATCCTGTACTGCGAGAAGCAGGATGAGAAGAATGCGTCTCCATGTAACGTTTAGCTGCATTCAGCGCTCTAACAGACTTGAAATTACCTTCAGAGAGAGATGAGCGTCCGGAAACAGACGAGCGTCCGGAAGTATGTGAAGTCTCCGGTTCATCATCAAAGAGAGAAGGCTTAGGATCTGCTACAAACTGCGATGCTACCGGTTTGGAATTCTGATACCTGCTACTGTATCTAGGCTGCTCAGCATCCTCCCACGGTCTGCGAGAACGTTGCGCTCTCGCCCACTCCGGCTGGTCAGACATCGAATCAGCTCTGGAGCCAAACAAGCTTCCACCAGCCTCATCCAGGCTATCAATCAACTTGCCGTCAATCTCATCGATAAACCGACTCGGATTATCAAACTCCATCTTGCCATATCGCCAGCGGTTCTTGGCGTTCGTCAGGATACAATGTTTCTCAGCTCGAGTAATGGCAACGTAAAGCAATCTCCGTTCCTCCTCCAGTTCTCTGAGCGAAGCAGCAGAAAGCGGACTTGGGAAGATATTCTCTTCCAAACCAACCACGAATACCGTAGGAAACTCCAGACCCTTGGCAGCATGAACCGTCATCAGAGAAACACGAGGTTCATCCTTATCACCATCGCTGTCAGCATCGGTAAGCAGAGCCACATCCTGCAGATAATCCTGCAGGAAGAGTTCATCAAACCTACCCTCTTCACGGCGTTCCTCCACAAAAGCCGACATACCGCTCAAGAATTCCTCCAGGTTCTCCTGACGTGCCAGATCATCGGCATCCTTGCCCGACATGATATCCTGACTGATGCCACTCTCCTTGATAATGGCATCACCCAATTCATAGACATCCGTAGTTTGAGCCCGTTCGATAAACGAAGAAATTAGCAATCTGAAAGTTTCCAGCTTGTTCATCGTACCCTTGGTAACCGCCAGTCCATACCGCTCAGGGGCACCGATTACCTCCCAGAAACTCACCTGGTTCTGATGGGCACAGTCAGCAATCTTCAGCACCGTAGTAGCACCGATTCCACGAGCCGGATAGTTGATGATACGCTTGATAGCCTCTTCATCATCCGGATTCGCCACCAGACGGAAATATGCAATAATATCCTTAATTTCCTTGCGCTGGTAGAAACTCAGTCCGCCATAAATGCGATAAGGAATACCCTGCTTCCTGAACTCCTCCTCGAAGCTGCGGCTCTGGGCATTGGTGCGGTAGAGAATGGCAAAATCACTATACTGGCAGCCATCCTCGCGCCGGATACGCTTCACGTCCTTCGCCACAATCGCCGCCTCTTCCTTGTCGCTGTAAGCAGGCTTATACTGAATCTTCTCACCCTTCGCATTCTCGCTGAACACATCCTTAGGAATCTGGTTGCGGTTATGCTTGATCAGACTGTTAGCCGCCTCAACGATGGTCTGGGTAGAGCGGTAGTTCTGTTCCAGTTTGAAGAGACGCGTGCCCTGAAACTGGCGCTGATAGTTGAGAATATTATCGATATTGGCACCACGGAAACTATAGATACTCTGCGAGTCATCACCCACGGCACAAACACGCTGCTTCTCCTGACAGAGTTGCATGACGATAGACATCTGAACGTGATTGGTATCCTGATACTCATCCACCAGGACATAATCGAAGCGGGCGGCATATTTGTGGCGAATATCCTCATGTTCCCTGAAGAGCTGATAGGTAAGCGTCAGCAAATCATCGAAATCCATGGCATTGGCCTGCTTGCAGCGCTGCACGTAAGCCACGAAAATCTTACCAACCTCAGGCATCTGCGCACGCTTGTTCTGCTCGAAGATAGCCGCATCGCTCTCATAAGCCGCAGCACTCATCAGGTTGTTCTTCGCCATCGAAATCTTGGCATGAACGGCAGCAGGCTTATACTTCTTATCATCCAGCCCCATCTCCTTCACTATCGCCTTGATCAGCGAGCGCGAGTCACTTTCGTCATAAATGGTAAAGTTGTTGTTGAAGCCGATATGCTCAGCCTCCGCTCTCAGGATTCGGGAGAAGATGCTGTGGAAGGTACCCATATAGAGATGCTGGGCGAGGTCATTTCCCACCAGTTTTCCGATACGTTCCTTCATCTCTCTTGCCGCCTTGTTGGTAAAGGTGAGCGCCATGATGCTCCAGGGTTTCATGCCCTGGCTCAGGAGATAAGCTATCTTATAAGTAAGCACACGCGTTTTACCCGAACCTGCACCGGCTATCACCAGCGAAGGTCCGTCAATATATTCTACCGCAGCACGCTGCGCTTCGTTCAAGTCGTTCAGTAAATCCATTAATCAATATTTACCAGATTTTTCACTCTTCATTCTTCACTTCCCCCTATATCCTCCCACAGCCGTGCCCGGGTCGAAATCTTCACCCTCACGAGGGAAGGTAGGGATAAATCTCATCTGATGTTCTATCTGTCGCTGGCGCTTCTTCATATAAGCGCTAGGATGCAGCGAACTGAATTTGCGCGGATTAGGAAGTGTAGCTGCTATCAGCGCACACTCGCCACGAAACAGATCTTTCGCTTTCTTGTCGAAATGATATTCTGCAACCGCATCCACACCATAGATACCCGGTCCCATCTCAATGCTATTGAGATAAACCTCCATGATGCGCTGCTTGCTCCACATCATTTCGATGAGGAAGGTAAAGTAGACTTCAAATCCCTTGCGGGTCCATGAACGGCCAGGCCACAGGAAGACATTCTTAGCAGTCTGCTGACTGATGGTACTGGCTCCATGCACCTTTCCGCCACGTGCATTATTCTTCGCCGCACTCTCGATGGCATTGAAGTCGAAACCGTGATGCTTCAGGAATCTCGCATCTTCGCTCGCCATTACCGCCACTGGCATGTGAGGCGAGATCTTATCCATCGAAATCCAATGATGATGCAGGGTAATACTCTCTCCATCAGCTACTTGCTGGAAGCATCGGATAAACATCAGAGGAGTGACATACACAGGAATGAACCTATATGCCACTACAGCAAGAATGGTGGTACTGAAAAACAGCACCACCACCCATTTTACTATATTCTTGATTTTCTTCAAAATCATCTATTTAGTTTTTCCCTCCCGGGAGCATGAAAGTTATTACTTCAATGTACCGTTGTTGGCTGCGTTAACCATAGCCTGGCTAGCATACATGTAAACCTCTACACGACGGTTTTGGGCACAAGCAGCAGTAGTATTAACAACAGGGTTAGCAGAACCCAAACCCTGAACATTCTTTACCTGACGGCTTGTAACACCGCAAGAAGCGAGATAGTTGTAAACTGCCTCAGCACGCTTCTGGCTCAATGGCAAGTTGATACCATCATTACCTGTAGCATCGGTATAACCCTGGATAGAAACCTCGCAGTCGGTATTGTTCTTCAATACACCGGCAAACTGAGCCAAATCAGTCTTTGCGCTACTGCTGAGAGTAGAACCATTAGTTGGGAAGAGGATACCAGAAGCAAATGTTACCTTAACGGCAGACAAGCCATTGGCATCTGTTACAGTCTCAACCTGTGCATTCTTCACCTGTTCAGCCTCAGCCTTTACCTTATCCATGTGTTTTCCTATGAGGTTACCAGCACCGCCACCAACAGCTGCACCGATAGCTGCACCTACGAGAGCACCGGTACCACGATGGCTATTGTTGAGCAATCCACCTACGAGAGCACCCAGAGCTGCACCAGAACCGGCACCTACAGCTGTACCTGTCTTCTGATTGGTTCCACAACTTGAAAAAAGCAAGCACAAAGAGAGGCCTGCAACTGCAAAATTAGTCTTTTTCATTTTAAAATCTCCTATATTTATGTTATTTAATTGCAAAGATAACTCTTTTTTCTCCATAATGGAGAGTTTTCTAATATTTTTTTGTATTTTTGCATGCAAATTTAAGGGTATTTGTCGAAATAGAGCTAGGAAATCACCTATTTGGGGGTGGAAAATCCCTAAAAGTCGGATTTCAGACACCTGCAGACAGATGAACTGCCGTCAGCAGATGATGAAGGCTCAAGCTTATACCTTAATATATATATAACAGAAGAAATAAAAAACAAAATAAATAGAATAAAGCAATATGGCTAAAGAACTCAAGAATTTAACCAAGCGCGCTGACAACTACAGTCAGTGGTACAATGATTTGGTAGTAAAGGCTGATCTCGCTGAGTTGTCACCAGTTCGTGGTTGTATGATTATCAAACCATACGGTTACGCTATCTGGGAGAAGATGCAGCAACAGCTCGACAAGATGTTTAAGCAGACAGGTGTACAGAACGCATACTTCCCTCTCCTCATCCCGAAGAGTTTCTTCTCTCGTGAGGCTGAGCACGTGGCAGGTTTCGCCAAGGAGTGTGCCGTAGTTACCCACTACCGCCTCCGTTCTACAGAGGATGGCAAAGAGGTTGAGGTTGATCCTAACGCAAAGCTCGATGAGGAGCTCATCATCCGTCCTACTTCTGAGACCATCATCTGGAACACCTATAAGAACTGGATCCATTCATGGCGTGATCTCCCTATCCTCTGCAACCAGTGGTGTAACGTAATGCGTTGGGAGATGCGTACCCGTCCGTTCCTCCGTACTTCTGAGTTCCTCTGGCAGGAGGGTCATACCGCTCATGCCACTAAGGAAGAGGCTGAGGCAAAGGCTCAGGAGATGCTCAAGGTTTACGCTGAGTTTGCTGAAAACTACATGGGTGTTCCTGTATTGCAGGGTGTGAAGAGTGAGACTGAGCGTTTCGCAGGTGCTCTCAACACTTATACCATCGAGGCAATGATGCAGGATGGCAAGGCTCTCCAGAGTGGTACTTCTCACTTCCTGGGGCAGAACTTCGCCAAGAGTTTCGATGTTACCTACTTGAACAAGGAGAACAAGCCTGAGTACGTATGGGCTACTTCATGGGGTGTTTCTACCCGACTGATGGGTGCCCTCATCATGGTTCACAGCGATGATAACGGTCTCGTATTGCCTCCAAAGCTGGCTCCTATCCAGGTGGTTATCGTTCCTATCAACAAGGGCGACGAGCAGTTGGCTCAGATTACTGCTAAGTTGCAACCTGTCATCGACCAGCTCCGCGAGTTGGGCATCACCGTGAAGTATGATGACAACCCTGCCAAGCGTCCTGGCTTCAAGTTCGCTGACTATGAGTTGAAGGGTGTTCCTGTTCGTCTGGCTATGGGTGGCCGTGACTTGGAGAACAACACCATCGAGATTATGCGCCGTGATACCTTGGAGAAGGAGAACGTAAGCTTTGACGGTATCGTTGAGCGCGTAAAGAATATGCTGGAAGACATCCAGAAGAATATCTTCGAGAAGGCTCGTGCTTACCGTGATGCTCACGTTTATGAGTGCGACAACTACGAGGAGTTCAAGAAGCGTGTGAAGGACGGTGGTTTCTTCCTCTGCCATTGGGACGGTACAGCCGAGACCGAGGCTAAGATTAAGGAAGAGACTCAGGCTACCATCCGCTGCGTGCCTTTCGCTTACGAGCAGACTCCAGGTGTAGATATGGTAAGCGGCAAGCCAGCTGTAGCCCGTGTCATCATCGCAAGAAGCTATTAATCATCCCTGGTGTCGGGAGTTCATCCTGACACCATAATATATTTAATATGAGGCAGTTGATACTATACATCCTTTTTCTGGTGTCCATGGTCTTCTCAGGCTATGGAGAGGTATCTGCTGCCCCTATTTCTTTTACTCCCGAGGATTCTTATACCGAAGATGCAAGCCATAAGAAAGATGGTTTGGCGAAGGTTGAGTATGACAAGAGCCAGCCTGAGGCACAGCTTGAAAACGCCTCACAGCTTGCTTACCGCATCTGTAGCAGCCGTCCGCAGCGCTTATTGCCAAGTGGCAACATGCACAACAGTCAGACTGCCAGTAGATTGCTTACAAATAGAATCCGTTATTTATCATCCCTTTTATCAGCTATAGAAGGTGGCATGGAGCCTTTCCGACAGGAAACTGCCCCAATCCACTTTGATGTCGCCTGCAAGTATTATGTCATTTGCCTGCGACGTCTGCTCTGTTAGTGCTTATTCTTTTCTCTTTTTAAAATTTCATATAGGTTTATCGCATCTTTCCTAAGATTTGCGATAAGACTGGTTACACCCCTATTCAAAACAAAAAACAGTTCAATATATATTATTTTTCAAGAATTAAGAATAAGCAAATAACAGTATAAAATTATGGCAAAGATTAATCATTTAGAGATGGGTGCTGATGTTTTGGCACTCCAGGATGTACAGGTAAAGAAAGGTTTCATGGGTTTGACTGTCAAGCTCATCTATCAACCTACCAACAGTGTGATTAAGATAAAAGAGAAAGAATATTCTGTAGAGGATGGAAGAAAGCTTGAGAACATCCTCAGTGCAGCCCCTAAGGATGTAGAAACAGCGATCAGCAAATTCCCTGTTTCAGCCATCAGCATGGGTAATATGAAGTTACAGGCTTGCATCTCTGACGACCACCAGTTTGTTGCCACACAGCTCCTTGCCTTCAAGGATTTCAGTTACAAGCCGGTTACAGAGATGAAGACCTATACAGGAAAGACAGCCGAAGCTTTCGCTCAGTTGTTTTAGTTATATCACAGTTTCGGGACAGGGGACAGAACAAATCCTCTGTCCCTTTTTTATTTTATAGATATAGGATGAAATCTCGGTTCATTCCCTCTTCCCAATTACGGTAATGCTTAGGCGACAGACCGGTATGTTTCTTGAAGAAGGTTCCGAAGGCTGAAGCATTGGGAAAACTGAGTTCATTGGCTATCTGCTGTATCGTCTTCGTGGTGTTCTTCATCAGGTAGATACTGCGACGGATCATCGCCTTGAAAAGCAACTGCTGGACCGTCTGACCGCAAACCGACTTGACCAGTACCGACAGATATTTCGGTGTAAGACAGAGTTCGTCTGCATAGAAAGCCACACTGCGCTCACGCATATAGTTCTTCTCTATCAGCAGCACCAGCGACTCAAAGATGGCAATCTTCCGTTCCATCTCCTTGCCGGCAGCCTTGAACGATGCCGAGAAGATGCTGCACAAACGGTACGTAACAGCCATCAGCAACAGTTTCTGCTCATGCACACAATAGGCATCCAGTTCACCACTCTTCTCTTTTTCCTGCTCCAGTTTCCTCAGCATCAGGGCATAAGAAGTAAGCATGTCCTCATAGCCCGTCGTCCTGACATGGCAGGATTTGGGATAAATCGTAGCATAAAGACGCATGGTAACCACGGTATTACCCAACATGTGACGAATCTGTTCAGCACGGTAAAAAAGAAGGGTATATTTGAGGTTCTTGCCCGTTTCCTGCACATGAAACATCACTCCTTTGGAGAGGAAAACGGTCTCACCCACAGATGCAACAAAGGATGTTCCGTCTACGCAGAAACGGAACATCCCCTGATGACAGATTACGATTCCGACATAGTCGGAGTAGAAAGGCTGCATCAACAGCTGAGGAAACTCATGAGCCTCATATATGATGATATTATCTGTTATTTTCATGATGAATATGGGTCTGTTATCTTCAGATTTAACTGCGAAGATAACAAAAATATCCATTCATCAGATGAGCAGCCTGTATCTTTTATGATATTTTAGCACTCCCCTACCTTCTTCCCAGGGATTTCACATCTACATTCTTCAGCAGATATTCGCGCGTCAGTTCCCTGATATTGCGCTTGCGCCAAGGGAGAACGAGCATCAGTCCGGCACACAGCAGACAGCCGTAGAAGGTCCAGCCTGCCATCTCCTTGATGCTCACCAGCGTGGCCTGTACCTGTACCTTTCCCTTCGTACTCATGGCAGCCATATTCTGTGCCTCGGTTACACTCTTGCCCTGATATTGCATGCCTCTCACCGTCTGGTCGTAAGTCTTCGCCGTCTCGATGTTCGTGCGGTCGTAATCCTGGGCAAAGCGGGTTACATAATACTGCTGTCTGTGCTGAAGCACATTGGTATAGAGCGCAGAGCCGATGCAAGGGGCAATGACCATACGAACGGTAAGCATGATGCAAACCCAGGTTGACATGAAGCGGTAAGGCATGCGCTGGTTGGCTATCGTGGAGATGAGCGAATAGAGCAGCATCATTCCCGTAGAACGGATGATTATAGGCCATTTCATACGTTCACACATGCCGTCGTTCTGTACCTCGAAATACATGTACAGCGCATAGGCTCCGATAAAGAGGAAGCCCAGACAGTACATCCACTTCAGGTGAACATTCTTGGCTCTGGCGATGACTGCGAATATCAGTCCCACGGTGTAGCCCACCATCACCCAGTTGCCTAGCGTGGCGTTCTGCCAGTTATCTATCTTCATGCTCACATTGGTGAACACGTTGACAAACATGGCACTCGAATTGCAGACCATCAGCAGGAAGAAGAGCAGGATGCCGTAGTTGATGACCCTGAGCTGGAACACCTCCATGATGAAATAAGGTGAACGCCGCGTCTTCTCCAGATAGATGAACAGAGCGGTAAAGATAAGACAGACCACCGAAGAGAAACGGATGGTAGGATCATCAAACCAGTCGAGCGTCTTACCGAAAACCATGACATAAGCAAACGAACAGAGCATGATACTGAACACCGTAACATTGCCAAACTTCGACATCGTTATCGGGAACCTAGGCATCGGATACTTATGATAAGGCATGGTGAAGAACACGATGATGATGCCTGCCAGCATGAATGCCATCATGAAATGATAAACATACTGCCACTCATAGGCATAGGCAAGCCATGCCGTTAGCCAGGTTCCCAACTGTCCGATAATCATGAAGAAGAGATAGATAACCGGCTGCGAAACCATCTTCTCCGAATCTACCGCATCCCATGCTTCCTCGGTAGTAGGCTCGCATCCCGGAGTGATATTCCTCGTAGCCTCTATTCCGAAACCATATCTGATGAGCACGAAGAGATGCGCCATCAGCAGCGTCTGACGGACAAAACCCATCAGCAGACTGCACAGTCCGAGTATGAACAGCGAGTCGGTCTGGGCACACACGAAACTGAGGATAAAGAGAATGGAGAAGCCCACGATGCACATCATCTTCTCTCTACGTATGCACACCAGATCATAGAAGAACGGCGAGAAAGCCGCCATTCCTATCGAGGTGCAGAAGCCAGCAAAGGCGATGTATTCCGACTGGATGCCGAGTCCGCTCATCATCTCGCCGCTGTTGGCAGAATAGACGCCACTCATCGTAATCATCGGCACGAAGAGGATGATCATGAAGATGATGCCGAGCGGTTTGGGCACCCAATCATAAAACGGATAATTCTTATATTCTTCTTCCATATATTACTTCATTTCCATCTAGCTGTTTTTTACTTTCTCTCAGCCTTGACAACCACCATCATGCCGGCAGCAAGATGCTCATTATCCTCTTTGCTGAGGTTGTTGAAATCGATTCTTACAGGCACACGCTGCTGAATCTTGACAAAGTTGCCAGCCGAATTGTCTGTAGGTACCAGCGAATATTTCGAACCGGTAGCACCAGAAATGGCGGTCACCGTACCCTCAAACTCCTTGTTACTGATGGCATCTACAGTCATACGCACCTTCTGTCCTACATAGAGATTCTCTATCTGGGTTTCCTTATAGTTGGCAATCACCCATTTGTTGTTGGTTGGAATGATGTAGGTAATGGTGGTTCCTGCATTTACCATCTGTCCCTCCTCGATAGAGCGGCGACCCAGTTTGCCGTCACAAGGAGCCACAACCACACAGTAAGAGAGATTCAGCTTTGCCATCTCTACGGCTGCCTCGGCACGCTCGATGGAGGCAGCCACATTCTGCTTGCGGGTAGTTACCTCGTTTACTCCCTTATAGGCAGCAGCCTGCTGCTTCTTTACCCCTTCGAGTTTCTTCCTGGTAGCAGCATATTCCACCTCCAACTGTTCGAGCTGGATAGGAGTAGCCGCCTTTTTTTCTACCAGGTTGCGATAGCGTTCGCAGTCCTTGGCAAGTTTGGCAAGTCGTACATTTATTTCATCGATAGATGCCTGATAGATAGAAGCGGATGTCTCGGTGGTCTGCTCTGTAGCGTTGATGACATTGGCTCCTGCCTTGGCATCCTTGAGGGCTGCTTCAGCCTCCATCAGACGGATACGATACTCCCGGTCGTCGAGCACAAGGAGGGTATCTCCCTTGTGTACTTCCTGATGTTCTCTGAAGCATACCTTGGCGATATAGCCGGATGCACGGAGATTAACCGGTGAGATATATTGTTCTATCTGAGCATCATTGCTCGTTTCATTAGAGTTATAATCGAGGAAGAGGCATACGATTTTCCAGAGTCCGAAAGCCAGGATAGCAACACCTATCAGGCTGGCGATAATCTGTCTTACGCGCTGCTTCTTGAGTTTCTTCCTGGTTTCTTCGTGAGATACCTGTGTAGCCTCTGCTGTTTCTACATTTTTATTTTCGTTCTGTTCCATAGTTTTATTGTAATTTGGAATCAGGGAATATGAAGTAAAGTTTTTTACATCCCGTTTTCCTGTTTATATTTTATTTCTTAATGATTTATTCTTCTCCGTTATTTAGCAACCGAAATCTGGTTGAGCTGTCCAGTCAACTTGAGCAGCGAGAGATTGGCAACCTTGTAGCGATAGTAGGCTGTGAGATAATTGTTCATCGCCTCACTCATGCGCATCTCGTCCTGCAGCACCGCTGTCATCGAAGCCACACCCTCCTTATACTGGTCGGCTGTTACGTTGTAAACATCCTGCGCCATGGTATAATTATCAAACTGCTTCTTGTAGTTGCGCTGACTGTTGTTCACCTCGCTCACCGCATTCATATAGTTTGCCTGCAGTCCCTTCAGGGCGTCCTCGTAACCGATGCGTGCATTCTCCTCCTCTATCTTCGCCTTTCTGATTTTAGAACGCTTTTCAAAACCATCGAATACAGGCACTCGCAGCTGGATGCCCAGACCGTTGGAACCATACCAGTGGTTTGACTCGCCCGAATGAATCCAGTGATCTATCCTATCGGTAAAGGCAGAATACATCAGGTTTCCGGTCAGCGAGAGCGATGGCAGATAGCCGTCCTTGGCAAGTTTGGTCTGCTTCTGGGTGAGCAATTTCTTCTGTTCCAGCAACTGGAGTTCGTAGAGTCCCGTATCCAGTCCGTCAGCCTTCACCATCTCAATCTTTCCCGGATCTACGGCTGTCACCTTCATCTCCTTCTCGGCAGGATAATCTATCACATACTTGAGCATGGTATACTGCTGTTCGAGCATGGCGATGGCGTTATCGCGCTGCACGGTGAGGTTCTCGATATTGAGATTCACTCGCTTCAGATCTACCTCCAGACTCATCTGGTTATCATAGAAAGCCTGGGTGATGTTTCTGAGTTCTACCAGTCGCTTGATATTGTCATCCGTCAGACGAATCTGCTCAGATGTGTTCTGTGCCATGTAATACATCTTGGCAGTCTGCACGATGAGGTCTTCACGCGCCTTCTCATAAGAGAGTTGGTTGAGTTTATCGGCAATCTTGGTAATGTCGATGGCGGTAAGAATCATCTGGTTATATAGCGGCATCTGCAATTGTACACCCGCCGATGCATTATACTGCAACGTCTTGGTTACATTATAAGGCTTGCCGTAAGCCGAGCCGTCGGTAACCGAAACAGGCGGCGTAAAGTTGTCGTTGAGCTGTGCCACCGCATTGATTTGCGGATAGAGTTTAGCCTGATTTTCGCTGATAGCGTACTTTCCCTTAGCTATTTCGTTTCGGCTGCTCTGGAGCGACAGGTTGTTATCCACTGCCATCTGCAGGCACTGGCTGAGCGTAAGCGTCTCCTGTGCGCCAAGAGTATGGAAAGCTCCGAGCGCGAAACATAAGATGATTATTTTCTTCATATCTTCTTAATGATTTCTATTGATTTACGTTTCATTTATTATCTGGATGCAAAGGTACAGCTTTTCGGTGATAAAAGACTATTCACATCTTATCACAATATGTTCAAAATTTCCGAAAATAACAATAAAAATAGGTCTAGCAACACCGCGCTAAGCGGGATCACTAGACCTATCTTCTTATCTATCAAGAACTTATATTCTTATTTTAGTCTTCATCAGCAAACTCATTCAGAGTATATGCGCTGCTGCCATCAAAGCAATGGGTACATACCTGGCACTTTGGAAGACCGATGGCCTCTACCAGCTGCTCGATGGTGTTGAACTTCAGGGAAGTCAAGCCCAACTGGTTAGCAATCTCATCTACCATTCTCTGATACTCAGGAGAACCGGTGGTAGCGTATTTCTCAAGATTCTTGTTGGCATCGCCCTCAAACTTCTCAATAATACGGCGGGTAATCAGCTCCATATCACTCTTGGAAGAAGTGAAGTTGATGAACGGACAGCCGTATACCAATGGAGGACACGCTATACGCATGTGGCACTCCTTCAAGCCAGCCTGGTCGAAAAGCACCTTCACATTGTCGCGAAGCTGGGTACCACGAACGATACTGTCATCGCAGAATAACACACGCTTGCCCTTGAGCATCGCCTTGTTAGGAATCAGCTTCATCTTGGCTACCAGTGAACGCATGCTCTGGTTGCTTGGAGTAAAACTGCGAGGCCATGTAGGCGTATACTTGGCAATACAACGCTGGTAAGGCACACCCTTGCCGGCAGCATAACCCATCGCCATACCAGTACCAGAATCAGGAATACCGCTGCAGCAGTCTACCTCCACATCATCGGTCTTGGCGAGATTAAAGCCGTTGGTAAAACGCGCCTCCTCTACATTCTTGCCCTCGTAGGTAGATGTAGGGAATCCGTAGTAAACCCAGAGGAAAGAGCAAACCTGCATCTTCTTGTTGGCAGGACGGATCTGCTCCATGCCATCAGCTTTAATCTTCACGATTTCGCCTGGTCCTACCTCATATGCTGTTTCATAATCGAGATTAGGGAACGAGGTGGTTTCGCTGGAAGCCGCATAGGCTCCTTCCTTCTTGCCGATGATGATTGGAGTACGTCCCCAACTGTCGCGCGCACAGATGATGCCATCCTCGGTAAGGATCATCATGGTGCAGGAACCTTTGATGTGATGGAAAACGTTTTCGATACCTTCTCTGAAGGTTTTACCCTGAATAATGAGCAGAGCCACCAACTCAGTAGGATTGGTACTACCCGAAGACATTTCAGCAAAGTGCATGTTCTTTTCGAGCAGAAGCTGAGTAAGTTCATCCTTGTTTACTATCTTAGCTACAGTGCAAATGGCAAAGCGGCCAAGATGAGAGTTCATGATGAGTGGCTGGGCATCTGTATCGCTAATCACGCCGATGCCCGATGTAGCTCCTTCAAACTTGTCGAGTGTAGATTCAAACTTCGTTCTGAAGTATGAACTTTCCAGATTGTGGATAGAGCGCACGAAGCCCTTCTCACTACTGTAGGTTGCCAAACCGCCCCGGCGTGTGCCGAGATGTGAGTTGTAATCTGTGCCGTAAAAGAGATCAGCGACACAGCTTTTCTTGGAAATAGTTCCGAAAATGCCTCCCATAAGAGTATAATTCTATGTTATAATTTTGTAATATGGGTGCAAAGATAAATAAAAATCAGAAAATATGCAAGTCTTTTTGCTTTTTTTCTATAAAAACATGATTATGAGGGTAACTTGCTACCCTATTTCGAGAAGAATAAACGGCTACTGAAACGAAAAGCGCTCCGGCAATAATTACCGGAGCGCCATGATATGATTTCCTATGAAATTAATCCAACTTCAGGCTCTTCTTGATAGCCTCGATCTTATCCATTGCAGCAGCTGTGCAGCGGTTGTAGCAACCAGCGCACTTGAATGAAGGATCCTTAACCTCAATATAGAACTTGATCTTAGGCTCTGTACCTGATGGACGGACACTTACCTTGGTGTTGTCATCGCAGAACCACTGGAGTACATTGCTTGTAGCAGGCATATCGAGCTTCTCTACGCTGCCGTCAGCATGCTTAACCTCCAAAGACTGATAGTCCTTCCAGGTTACCACCTTGCTGCCACCCAACTCCTGTGGAGGGTTGGCACGAAAGTCTGTCATCATCTGCTTAATCTCGTCAGCACCGGTCTTACCTGGGCGAACTACATTTACTGTGAACTCCTTGCTGAAGCCATACTCTGCATAAATCTGCATCAGGAGGTCGTAGAGAGTCTTGCCCTGATCCTTAGCCCATGCTGCAATCTCGCAAATCAGACAGATAGATGCAGGAGCATCCTTATCGCGTACCTTATCGTATGGCAAGAAACCGAAGCTCTCCTCACCACCACCGATGTACTGCTGCTTGCCCTCAGAGATAGCAATCTCGCGTGCAATCCACTTGAAACCGGTGTAGCAATCGCGCAACTCTACGTTGTTCTTCTTGGCAATCTCAGCGATAACTTCTGTTGTTACGATGGTCTTTACAAGGAAGTCTGTTGGCTTCAACTTGCCCAACTTCTTCTTGTTCTCAATGATGTAGTAGCAGAACATCATGGCTGTCTGGTTACCATTGATGATCATCCACTCGCCCTTGTCGTCGCGGCAAACGATGGCCAGGCGGTCAGCATCTGGGTCAGTAGCAACCACGAGGTCAGCGTTCAACTTGGTACCGAGCTTCATACCGAGAGTCATAGCCTCTGCATTCTCTGGGTTTGGAGAAACGACTGTTGGGAAGTTGCCATCTACAACCATCTGCTCAGGAACTACATTGATGTTCTGGAAGCCCCAAGAACGCAGACAGAGAGGAACGATGACACGACCTGTACCATGCATAGCTGAATAAACGATGTTGAGGTCTTTCTGACGGTTGATGACATCCTGGTCAATCATAGCAGAATGAACGGCTGTCATGTAGTCGTAATCCATCTCACCACCGATAATCTTGATCTTATCCCAGTTAGCCTCAAACTTCACCTGGTCGATAGTAACCTTGTTTACCTCCTCGATGATACCTGTATCGTGTGGAGCCAGAACCTGAGCACCGTCGCTCCAGTAAGCCTTGTAACCGTTGTATTCCTTAGGGTTGTGAGAAGCTGTTACGTTGACACCAGCCTTGGCACCGAGCTCACGGATAGCGAAAGAAATCTCTGGTGTAGGACGGAGGCTCTCGAAGAGATAAGCCTTGATGCCATTGGCAGAGAAGATGGCAGCTACGGTCTCAGCGAAGAGACGGGAGTTGTTACGGCAGTCGTGACCTACCACTACAGAAAGGTTCTCCTCACCTGGGAAAGCCTTGAGGATGTAGTTAGCAAAGCCCTGTGTAGCCATACCAACGATATACTTGTTCATGCGGTTGGTACCTGCGCCCATGATACCGCGCAAACCACCAGTACCGAACTCCAGGTTCTGATAGAAAGCATCTACGAGTGCTGACTTATCCTCAGCCTCGAGCATTGCCTTTACTTCGTTACGAGTTTCTTCGTCAAAAGCAGGTGTGAGCCACTGCTGTGCTCTTTCTTCACACTGCTTGATCAATTCTGCGTTATTAGCCATAGTTTGATTATATTATGTTATTAATTAATTCTTATCGAGAAGGATGTGCACGAAAACAATGCATAATTTCTCTATTTGCGTACAAAGTTATATAAAAATTTTGATAAACCAAGCAAGAATGAAGTTTTTTTTGTATTTTTGCACATTGAAATGGAATTGAAAATAGAATAAAGCTCATATTTAGCAATATTATATTGGTAAGATAGCAAAAGTTAAATGAACAAAATATAAAAACAATAGAATATGGAAGTATATTACACGGGCGTCATCATCGCCGTAACCACCTTTTTAATAATAGGTATCTTTCACCCTATCGTCATGAAGACGGAATATTATACGGGCACCCGCTATTGGTGGGTTTTCCTCGTTGCAGGCATCATCTGCATCGGAGCTGCCTTCCTGGTTGCCAACGTGCTCTTCTCTGCCATATTGGGCGTAGTAGGTGCTTCATGCCTTTGGAGCATCGGTGAACTCTTCGAACAGAGACAACGCTGCGAGAAAGGCTGGTTCCCGAAGAATCCGAAAAGAATAGGAATAGGATATTACAGGGACGAGAAGAAGTGAAGAACGAAGAAACAACGTTCGACGGACGAAGTGAAAGTCAATTCAAGTGTAAAGTGTATAGGAAGAAAACGCCAACGAAATGAAGACAGAACTCATTCTGGTCGGAAAGACCGTAAACAAGCATTTCATTGCGGGCATCAAGGATTATGCCGAGCGCATCACCCATTATATGCCTTTCAATATAACAACCATTCCTGAACTCAAGAACACCAAGAGTCTCAGCGAACAGCAGCAGAAGGAACGGGAAGGAGAACTGATTCTGAAACTCCTCCAGCCTTCGGATACGGTGGTGCTGATGGATGAACATGGACAGGAATTCCGAAGCATCGAGTTTGCCAAATGGATAGAGCGCAAGCAGGCCACGGCAAGAAGGCTCGTCTTTGTCATCGGCGGTCCTTACGGTTTCTCACCGTCTGTCTACGACCGCGCCAACGAGAAGATTTCCCTCTCCAAGATGACCTTCTCGCATCAGATGGTGCGCCTTATCTTTACCGAGGCGCTCTATCGCGCATGTACTATTATAAAAGGTGAACCTTACCACCATGAATAAAGGGTAAAAAGGTAAAAGGGTAAAAAGAGCCTTTCCCCCTTGCGCCCCCGTCCCCAGCGATTCCATCGCTGGTCCCCTAATCTTAAAAGAAGAAAGAATATGCCAAAAGATAAATATATAGAAATAAAAGGGGCAAGAGCCAACAACCTCAAGAATATCGATGTGAAGATACCTCAGGGCAAGTTTGTTGCCATTACGGGTGTCTCGGGATCGGGAAAATCATCGTTGGCTTTTGATACCTTATATGCTGAGGGCCAGCGCCGCTATGTGGAGTCGCTCTCTTCGTACGCACGCCAGTTTCTGGGACGTATGAGCAAACCGGAATGTGATTTCATCAAAGGATTGCCACCTGCCATCGCCATCGAACAGAAAGTGATTTCGCGCAACCCACGATCTACCGTGGGCACCAACACCGAAATCTACGAATACCTGCGACTGCTCTACGCACGCATCGGAAAAACCTATTCGCCTATCAGCGGACAGGAGGTGAAACGCCATACTACCGAAGATGTACTCGCCTGTACCCGACAGTATTCCCAGGGTACCAGGTTTGTCATCCTCGCCCCTATCCACGTCATCGAAGGGCGCAGTCTGGGCAAACAGCTGGAGATGTACAACCAGGAAGGTTACGCGCGTATATATATAAAAGGTGAATTCGTGCGCATCGAAGACTTCATGGAGCAGGCGGATAAGGAACTGCTGGAAGTAAGCGGCGATAAACTGAGAAAGAGAATGCAGCAGAAGGATGAAGAAATCTTCCTGGTCATCGACCGTGCTTCGGTAAGCGATGAGAAGGATGACATCAGCCGACTGATGGATTCTGCCGAAACTGCCTTCTATGAGGGCGATGGAGCCTGCCGCCTCGTCTTCCTGCCAAGCAACATCTGCTACGACTTCTCTACCCGGTTCGAAGCTGACGGCATGCAGTTTGAAGAGCCTACCGACAACATGTTTGCCTTCAACTCCCCTCTCGGAGCCTGCCCTACCTGCGAAGGTTTCGGCAGCATAATAGGCATCGATGAGAAACTCGTCATCCCGAACACTTCGATGAGCGTATATGACGGATGTGTGGTTTGCTGGCGAGGCGAAAAGATGGGTATGTGGCTCAAGGAATTCATCCGCAGAGCTGCAGAATACGACTTCCCTATCTTCAAGCCTTACTTCGAACTGACTCAGCAGCAGAAGGACTGGCTGTGGCATGGTCTGCCTGGCGAGAAGAAACGTAAACAGCAGGAAAGGGTGAGCATCGATGAGTTCTTCAGAATGGTAAAGGAGAACCAGTACAAGATACAATACCGCGTGATGCTGAGCCGATTCCGTGGAAAGACGATTTGTCCTGACTGCCATGGTACCCGACTCAAGAAGGAAGCCAACTATGTGAAGATTGGCGGAAAGAGCATCACCGAACTGGTTGAGATGTCGATTGTGAACCTGAGCGAATGGTTCAAGAAACTGGAACTCTCTGAGCATGAGAAGGAAATCAGCAAGCGTCTGCTCACCGAAATCACCCACCGCCTGCAGTTCCTCCTGGATGTGGGTCTGGGTTATCTTACGCTCAACCGACTCTCCAACACCCTCTCCGGCGGTGAGAGTCAGCGCATCAACCTGACCACCAACCTGGGCTCATCGCTCGTGGGTAGCGTATATATCCTCGACGAACCTAGTATCGGACTCCATAGCCGCGATACCGCCCGACTGATTAAGGTGCTGAAAGAACTGCAGCAACTGGGCAATACGGTGGTTGTGGTAGAACACGACGAAGAGATTATGCGGGCAGCCGACTATCTCATCGATATTGGTCCCGATGCCGGAAGACTGGGCGGAAGAGTGGTCTACGCCGGTCCGTCATCAGAATATTCAACCACCGATAAGGCTGAACAGGAAAAGCTGCTAGCTGAATATCCGGAGAGTTATACCATCAAGTACCTTACCCACAACGAGGAGATAAAGGCGCCAACGAGCCACCGTGCCTGGAACCAGTATATCGAAATCAAGGGAGCCCGGATGAACAATCTGCGCGGCATCGATGTTAAGATACCGCTCAATGTATTCACCTGTGTAACCGGTGTATCAGGCTCAGGCAAGAGTTCGCTCATCAAGGGAATCCTCTATCCTGCCATGCGTCGCCGTCTGGACCTAGTAGCAGAGGCACCAGGCGAATATGCATCGATGGAAGGCGACTGGAAGAGCATCAGTCATGTAGAGTTTGTTGACCAGAACCCTATCGGAAAGAGTACCCGCAGCAACCCTGCCACTTATCTGAAGGCATACGATGCTATACG
>OLPL01000441.1_pt1 | contig 31253 bp, 28 predicted proteins | sample 1673211 | NCBI WGS metagenome assembly OLPL01 (sample SAMEA3136766, study PRJEB25190) | human gut metagenome | reverse complement strand
GGTGGAGGGCGACACGGCACAAACATGACGGTACACCGCGATTTTGATAATATTTCTATCCACGCCCTCCGGGTGGAGGGCGACCAGCAAAGAGGGCGAGACCTTCGGCGTAATGCTCAAAATTTCTATCCACGCCCTCCGGGTGGAGGGCGACGCGCAGCAAGAGGCGCAATTCACGCGCCAGCACAACATTTCTATCCACGCCCTCCGGGTGGAGGGCGACGATTTTAAAAAATTTTGAAAAGTATTGATTTTTATTTCTATCCACGCCCTCCGGGTGGAGGGCGACCGATCATGTGCAGATCGAGCTTTACACAAAAGAATTTCTATCCACGCCCTCCGGGTGGAGGGCGACCTTCGGCGGCTTGTTTAACAGCCTCATCAACATGGTATTTCTATCCACGCCCTCCGGGTGGAGGGCGACCTGTTCCATTTTCTGATAACCTCCGTTCTTTATTATTTCTATCCACGCCCTCCGGGTGGAGGGCGACCTATAAGAAGCAAGGGCGTAAAGCAGAGATTCAATTTCTATCCACGCCCTCCGGGTGGAGGGCGACTGCGCTGGACTATCTCATTAAGGTCAAAGAAATGCCATTTCTATCCACGCCCTCCGGGTGGAGGGCGACGTGGGCACACTGGATTACCGAAGGCGGCGTTGAAGAAGAATGGGACGATTATCTGCAGCAGCTGGACGCCATGGGCCTGCAGAGACTGATTGAGATTGATCAGGGCGCCTATGACGCCTATGTGGAAATGATGGGCTGATCGAAACCGAAGGAAGAGGTGATCACGGCGGCGCCGGGTTATCTCTTCTTCGGAAATTTACCGGGCCTTTCACGGTAAAACGGTGAAAAGCGCCTGTAGAACCGATACCCCGACCCGTTAGGAGGCAGAGAAAGCTATGGCATATTCCATCCTGATTGTAGATGATGACCGGACCTTTGTAGAGGAGCTCAAGTCGGCCCTGCAGTGGAACCGGCTGCGGATCACCGAAGTATACACGGCGTTTTCCGTTAGGGAAGCCATCGCGTTTCTCTCGAAGACGAAGGCAGACATCGTTCTTTGCGACATCGAAATGCCGGGTGGCAACGGTCTTCAGCTGCTCAAGTGGATTCGGGAAAACCACGCGTCGATGGAATGCATTGTCCTTTCGAGCTACGCGGAATTTTCCTATGCCCAGAGTGCGTTGCGGTTCGACGTCTGTGACTACCTGTTAAAGCCCATCAAGGCCAAGGAGCTGGAAGAGACGATTTCCCGGGTTGTTGGGCTTCTGGATGCACGGCGCGGCTGGCAGGAGGAACCGCTGGAAACCCTGTGGGCCGCCCTGTTTGACGGCGCCGTCAAACAGGCGGATTTCACTCGTCAAGCGCAAAAGCATGGCTTGACCGAAAATTCCAGTCTCGCGATTCTCCTACTGCGCTTTGTCCCCGTGCCCGGTCAGCCCGTCCCTTCGCACTATGGCAGGCCGCTGGTCCGGCAGGCCATTTTGGATCTGGCCGACCAGAACGCCCTGCAAACCGTCGTTCGCCTGAGTGAGACCCGATGGATCCTGGTCTGCCGTGCCGCAGGGAAAGATCCCTTTCCTCGCGCGCCGCTGGCGGCGTTTCTCGACGCCGTGGAGGCGCGGATCGGCCTTCAGGTCTGCGCATACTGCGGAGAAAAAGGCACCGTCGGGCAGGCAGTGTCCATGTGGGAGGCGCTCTGCCAGCTGGAAAAGCACACCGTTCCGGATATGCAGAGAATCGCGCAGGGAGTCGACCTGCCCGCAGACAAGACACAGCGGCGCTCTTTCCCATTAAAGACGTGGAAAAAAATGCTGGTTGGCTTCGGTCCCCTCACAAGTCTAGAAGCGTCCATTCGGGAAGAAATGGTGCGGGTCCAAGCGGAAGAAGGATGGACGGTGAACCGACTGACGGTTTTTTTGCGGACCTGCACGCTGATGCTGTCCAATTACCTGCAAAGCCGGGATATGTCCTTGGAGGATATCGTCGACTCGGAGGAGTACGACCAGATGGAAACCTTTGCTGTTTCCAGCCTGTGTGCGACTGCCTGGTTTATACACAAGATCCTCGGCATTGTCGAAGGCAGCCGGGATCACAAGTCGGACGCCATCACTACCGTATGCCAATATATTCTTGACAATCTGGAAGAAGATCTGTCCAGAAAAATGCTGGCGAAGCTCGTGTTCATGTCAGAAGATTATCTTTCGAAGCAGTTCATGCGCGCCGTCGGGATGACGCTGCCGGCATACATCGCCCAGAAACGGATGGAAAAAGCCAAGGAGCTTCTGGAGTACCCGGACATCAAGATTGGAAAAGTCGCCATGCGCGTCGGTTACTCTAACTTCTCCTACTTCTCCAAAACGTTTCACGATTATACCGGGTTTACCCCGAACGAGTGGAGAATGTACCATCTGCACGGGACGGAGGACACCCGGAAAGAACCCGGAAAGAATCTGGAAAGGGTCGCGGACCGCTCTTGCGGGCTGCGCCCGGTTTATGCACTGCCACACTGAAAGCCGTGATAGAGCTATCCCGGTGAATCTAAACATAAAGGAGAGAGAAAACTATGCACGCGAATGGATTCGCTATATCCGCAAAAGAGAAAAAAAGCCGCAGGCTTTTGCTGCTGAAGCGGAGCGTGCCGCTTTACCTGCTGATTTTGCCCTCGTTGATCTTATTGATTGTGTTCACGTACATTCCCATGTACGGCGTAACTATCGCCTTTAAGGATTACAAGACCGGTTTGGGCATCTTCGGCAGCGAATGGGTCGGCTTTAAAAACTTCACCACCTTTTTCAACTCTTACCAGTTCTGGCCTATCCTGCGGAACACGCTGGTCATCAGCATTTACTCCATTGTGGTGATGTTTCCGCTGCCTATCCTCGTCGCCCTGATCTGTTCGCAGATTACGTCGTCGCGCTACAAGAAATTCTTTCAGGTGACGACTTATCTGCCGCACTTCATCTCCACTGTTGTTATGTGTGGCATGATCATGCTGTTTCTTTCTCCGTCCAGCGGTATCATCGCAAAGCTACTGAGCTTTGTCGGCATCGATATGCCGAACCTGATGGGTTCCGCCTCCGCGTTCCCGCACATCTACGTCTGGACCGAAGCGTGGCAGCATATCGGGTGGGACAGCATCCTGTATATCGCCGCGCTGTCGTCCATAGACCCCACGCTCTATGAAGCGGCAACCATCGACGGCGCAAACAAATGGCATAAGATTTTCCACATCGATATTCCGTCTCTTCTTCCCACCATCATGATCATGTTGATTTTGCGCATGGGCAGCGTGATGAGCGTCGGTTTTGAGAAGGTCTACCTGCTGCAGAACTCGTTGAACAACGCAACCAGCGAAATCATTGCTACGTACGTCTACAAAATGGGCCTGCTGAAATCTCAGTACAGCCTGTCCGCCGCTATCGGCCTGTTTAACAATGTGATCAACCTTATTCTTCTTCTGGTGTTCAACTTCATATCGGCGAAGATATCGGAAGACTCCCTGTTCTAAAAAGTGGAAAGGCGGTAGAACTATCATGCAAGCAACCATCAGAAAATCCAATAAAGTGCGCCGTAGCAAAGGAGACGTTATCTTCGACACCGTGGTGTACATCATCACCGGGTTAATGATCCTGATTGCCATTTACCCCATGTACTTCATCTTGATCGCATCGATCAGCGACCCTGCTCTGGTATCCTCCGGCGAGATTGTCCTAATTCCGAATGGATTTAACCTGCGGGCCTATGAAAAGCTGGCAGAATTTGACGACATCTGGACCGGATATCGCAACACAATTCTCTACGTGATTGGCGGCACAGCAATCACCCTAGCCGTCAACATTCCCGCATCGTTTGCTCTGTCCAGAAAGCAACTCTTCGTCAAGAACGCGCTGATGGCCATGTATCTCATCCCAATGTTTTTCACCGGCGGCCTGATTCCGACCTATATGGTTGTGAAGGCGGTCAATCTGGTGGACAACCCTCTCGTGATGATCCTGCCGTTCTCGGTTGCCAGCTACTACATCATCGTGGGCCGCACCTTTTTTCAGAACACCATTCCGGAAGAACTGTGGGAGGCTGCACAGTTGGACGGCTGCGGGCAGGTCAGATACTTCTTCATCGTGGCGCTTCCGCTTTCCAAAGCCGTTCTGGCCGTGATCGCCCTGTGGTCGGCCGTTGGACAATGGAACGGGTATTTCAACGCGTTAATCTATCTACGCAGCCCTGAATTCCAACCCATCCAGATTGCGCTACGCAACATCCTGATTAACAACCAGATGATGGGTATGACGCAAATCGGCGCGGCTGCCGTAGAGGCGCGACAACTGGCAGAGCTGATTAAGTACGCCTCCATTGTGGTCTCTTCTCTCCCCATCATGTTGCTGTATCCGTTCGTACAGAAGTATTTCAATAACGGCATTATGCTGGGCTCTGTGAAGGGATAATAAGGAAAAATGCTGAACCGGACTGCCGTATTGTTCTGCAGCAGTCCGGTTTCGGTATTTTCTTCTTTAGACTTTACCGATTTTGGGAGGTGGTCAAGATATATAAGAAAAAGAAGCTGCGCGTACTGCTGCGCTTTTTCTCTGTTCTGTTCCTGGGGCTATTTCTGATTTTCTCCGTCATCCACCTGTATCTGGGCCAGACGCTGCGTGCTGTGGAAAATCAATATATAGAGGAAACCGCCATCCTGTACGTAAAGAACATCAACCGGAAAATCCAGTCCATCAATCAGGAGTTTCTCATGCTGGCCAATAATCTGCGGAATATCCTTCCCAGCATCCCTCAAAATATCAGTCCCCGGGACGGTGGATACTACGACGTTCTGTTTATGGCCAGCGACCTCGTTGGCAGCCTGAAGACACGCTATCCGGAGCTTAAGCAGTCCTTCCTCTACTGGCCGGCATCCGACCTGCTTGCATTCTCTACGGGCCTCTCTTTTGCATCGACGGACGATTTCGGCATTACCGGTCAGGTGAAGCAGCGGCTACGTCAGCAGAAGGACAGCCTGTCCACCCAGGTATGCTGGGAAATACTGACAAGTGGAGAGGAAACCTACATATTGGGGTGGTACAGACAGAAGGAGATCATGCTCGCCTGCCTGATCGACCTGAATCAGCTTTTTGCGGAAATCAACGATATGCCGAAAAGCTACTCGGTCATTTCCTTTCTGCGGTGGAACGACGGCCGCGTGATTGCGCCGCAGGCTTACCGGAAACAGGCCGAGCAAGCCATCGCCGACGGCGCCGAGGTATACACATACCCGCTTGCAGGCCTCGGCACCGCGTACATTCAAAAGGTTGAGGACGGAGAGATCCTTCAAAACGTCCACTTCCAGCTCGGCCTGTTCAACATGGAAATGGTCCTGCTTTGGTTGGAGGTCATTCTGGTCGTGCGGCTCTGCTACAGGTGGCTGTTCCACCCTTTCACGAAATTCGTGACCGGTCTGGAGAACGTCGAGACGGAGGAGAGATTCGATCGGCTGGACGAAAATGACATTTTGGAGCTGGAAACCATCAACCGGCAGTTCAAAACGCTCTCACACCGCCTGAAGGACATGCGCATCGCCTTGTACGAGCAGGAGATCACCAAGAAGCAGACCGAGCTGGAGCTGCTGCAGGAACAGGTCCGTCCTCACTTCTTCCTCAACTGCCTGAGCCTGGTGCACAGTCTGGCCGACCGGGACAGCAACTGGGAAATTACGGAACTGCTTGAAGACCTTTCCGGCTATATCCGATACCTGTTCGGCCCGACGGCCAACCTACGAAAAATCTCCGAGGAGATCAACCACGTAAAGCTGTACATACAGCTGCAGCACAAGCGGTACGGCGATGCCTTTTCCTGTACTATAGACGTCGACGAGGACCTTCGGGATTACTTCATCCCCAAGCTGATGCTGCAGACACTGGTCGAAAACTCCATACAGCACAACGCCATCTATGAGCGGCCTGTGGAGGTTTCCCTGTTCCTGACAAAAGAAGTCATGGACAACGAGACCTGGCTTTACTGCTGTGTCTCCGATACGGGAAAAGGGTTCAGCGATGCGGTCATGGACGCCATCCTGCACGACCGGGAAATCTACCGGGATGGTCGGCGGCATATTGGGCTGTCCAACCTGAAAGAGCGCCTGAAGCTGATTTACGGCAACGACGCGACTTTCCAGCTTTCCAACATGGCTGACAACTACGGCGCTATTGTGGAAGTGCGCATCAAGCTGTCCCGCATAAAATCGCCGAACGAACCGTAAACCGACATAAAAATCACAATTTTCTAACCGGAAAATTATAGATTGTCTGTTGTGAATTCAGTATTCTAAATTAAGAAAGAAAAGCCGCGGCACGCATGGCAGCGGGTCAAATACCCGCTTTCTTTTGGAAGGGAGGCAGACAGACCGTTTTTTAAGCAGGCAGCGGACATCGTCCCAGAGTGACCGCTGCGCAGAAGATCGACTGACATCGACATTGGAGAGGAGTAAAATAAAATGGCAATTCATGTAACAGTATGGAACGAGTACCTGCACGAAAAGCAGTTTCCGGAAATTGCGTCTATCTATCCGAAGGGCATCCACGGGTGCATCGCCGACTTTTTGCAGAAAGCGGGCATGACGGTGCAGACAGCGACGCTGGAGGAGCCGGAGCACGGCCTGACGCAGGACGTGCTGGACAACACCGACGTGCTGATCTGGTGGGGCCACATGGCGCACCACAAGGTAGCGGATGAGATCGTCGAGCGCGTGTACCGCCGCGTGCTGGACGGTATGGGACTGATCGTGCTGCACTCGGGCCACGCGTCGAAAATCTTCCAGAAGGTTTGCGGCACGAACTCGGGCAGGCTGAAGTGGCGCGAGGACGGCGAGCAGGAAATCCTCTGGGTCATCGACCCGAGCCACCCGATCGTCGCGGGGCTGGACGAGAAGATTATGATCCCGCACGAGGAGATGTACGGCGAGCACTTCGATATCCCGCAACCGGACGAGCAGGTATTCATCAGCTGGTTCGAGGGCGGCGAGGTGTTCCGCAGCGGCTGCTGCTGGCACCGCGGCAAGGGTAAGGTGTTCTACTTCCGCCCGGGTCATGAGGCGTTCCCAATCTATTATCAGCCGGAGATCCAGCAGGTCATCGTGAATGCGGTCAAATGGGCCACGCCGATTGATTTTCCGCCCGTCACCTACGGCAATCCGCCCGCCATTATGGAAGTACACGGCAAACTTGAGCACAGCATACAGGGGCTGCATCAACCGAAATAAGGACGCGTTAAAAGGAGAAATTGTATATGGAAAATCAAGTCATTCGAATTGGTTCCGTCGGCGTAGGCGGCATCTGGTCCGGCGTGCATGAGCCCGGCATACGCAAGAGCCCGAATCTGGAGCTTGTGGCCATCTGCGATATTGACCGGGGAAAGCTGGATGCGGTCGGCGAGAAATACGGCATCCCCGCGGAGCGCCGGTTTACGGATTACCACGACCTGATCCACTGCCCGGATGTGGACGCAGTGGACATCTGCACGTCGAACGACGCGCATTTTGAGATTGCCATGGCAGCAATCGAGGCCGGCAAGCCGTACGATCTGGAAAAGCCGATCACTATGACGGCGGCGCAGGCGAAGCAGCTTGCACAGGCCACGCGCGTCAAGGCATTGCCCAACATGGTTTGCTTTTCGTACCGGTTCAAGGCGGCGGCTCGCTATGCGCGGGAGCTGATCGCAAGCGGAAAAATCGGACGGGTGTACCACGTTGACATGCAGTATTTTCAGGCCTGGGGCTTGCCGCGCTTCAACACGCCGCGTGTATGGCGGTTTGTAAAGTCGCGTACGGGCTCGGGCGCGCTGGGCGATTTGGGTTGTCATGCGTTGGATCTCGTTCGCTTCGTCACCGGGAAGGAGTACACGCGTCTTGTGGGCCATGTAGGCACGTACGTCCACGAGCGCCAGAATTTGGACGGCACCGGGATGGGCCCGGTAGACGTCGACGATTTCTGCAATTACATGGCTGATATGGAGGATGCCATCTCCGTCAGCTTCCAGATTACACGCTTCGGCTACGGGCGCGGTAACTACCAACGCATGGAAATCTACGGTAGTGAGGGCGCCATCGTATATTCGTTGGACGCGCAGCCGGGCGAAGAAGATGTTATCGAGGCCTGCACTGGCGACGTTTACGCCGAGGGGCGCGTGTTCTCCAGATTGCCAATTCCGGACCGGTGCCGCAGCGACCAGATGCAGAGCTTTGCCGACATCCTTTTGAAGAAAGGGGACGGCTTGGCCGCCACCGTCGAAGACGGCCTGAAAAACCAGCAGGCCGTAGATGCCGTTTTGGCCTCCGCGGAACAGGGCAAATGGCTTGTCCTGTAAGAGCTGCGGCCTTTCCCACAGATAACGCCTCCGCGTCAGGCCGTATCTGTCAGGATCCTGCCGAAGGAGGAGAAGAACACCTGCACCACCATGATGATCGAGAGGATCAGGCCGCTCTGAACATCCGTGTGACCCTGCGTGTACATGCACAGCGTGGTGAACGGCGTGATCGGCGCCAGCGTGCAGGCCGCGCAAAAAACCAAAAGCCTCTGGCATATCCAGACGCTGAATGAATTCAGCAGGAAGATGAAGAAATAATGTGCGATTCTGAAATTCGCACACTCGCACCTGCCTTTCGGTTTTGGTAGACTGTAACCGAAAGGCGGGTGCATTTTGCATTGCAGACCTGCCGGGGAAATTTTGAATGGGAGGATCACATATGAAATCGCTATTTGAGCAGCTGGGCGGCACTTACACAAGACAGGGAGACTATTACCTACCCGATGTTTGCTTACCGCCCGAAGAAGAACGCCCTATCGGCATTTACGGGCAGCGGCGGCGAGCTTATCTGAAGGAGCACCACCGGGTGCTGTATTATAACCTGCTGACCGCCGGGACGCTGGACGGGCACCTTGCAGACATCGAGGAGCAAGCGCAGGAACTCTTTTTTCGGCTGGTAGAACAATACGCAGACACCGAGGGCGTGACGGAGGCCTTGAAAGCCGATGACCCGATGGCGTGGGTGCGGAAGATGAAGGGCATCCGACATCGGGCAAACGAGGCCGTGATGCAGGAAATTGTATACGGGTAACGAGCAAGCGGGGGTCGATGACCTCCGCTTGTTTTGCGTGCAGAAAAGAACAATGCTGTTTTGAAACGGCATTGTTCCGAACTTTGTTGACATTGTTCTTTTGTTCGGGTATAATGTACTTGTGATTTTATGCGTGGAGGTATCCCCTATGGCTGAAATGATCTCGGTAAGAGAGGCAGCAGTGCGCTGGAATATAACGGAGCGGAGAGTTGCGACGCTCTGCAAGAATGGGAGAATCGCCGGTGCGAAAAAGCAGGGCAATCGTTGGCTGATCCCCGCTGATACGCAGAAGCCGGCGGATCAGCGGCTCAAGACGGGCGCTTTCCGCAAGATGGAGCGCGCGCCGAAGCTGCCCCTGCCCATCGGCGTGTCCAACTACTGCCTTGCCTCGTCGGAATACTACTACATCGACAAGACGATGATGATCAAGGACTTCATCGACGAGCGTCCGATGGTGACGCTGTTCACCCGCCCCCGGCGTTTCGGCAAGACGCTGAATATGGATATGTTGCGCACCTACTTTGAAAAGAGTGACAAGGATACCTCCGTTTACTTCCGGGATAAGAAGATCTGGGCCTGCGGCCAGAAGTACCGGGATTATCAGGGCAAGTACCCTGTGATTTTCCTGACCTTCAAGGATGTGAAGTTCGACACTTGGGAGGAGACCTTTGCGGCCATTCGGGATATTTTCGCAAAGGAGACCCGGCGGCACAAAGAACTGCTGAACAGCGATAAGTGCGACGAGTACAGCAAAAAGACCTATGAAAAGCTGGCAGACGGCAAGGTCAGCGAGGTAGAGTTGGCTTCTGCACTGCTGGACCTGTCCGCTATGCTGCACAAGCACTATGCCGTTGCACCCATTATCATCATCGACGAGTACGACACCCCCATCCAGCAGGGCTATCAGAAGGACTATTACGACAAGGTCATCCGGTTTATGCGGAACCTGTTTTCCGGCGGGTTCAAGGATAATCAGCACCTGTCCTTCGGCTTCCTCACCGGCATTCTGCGGGTGGCCAAGGAGAGCATCTTCAGCGGGATGAATAACCTGTCCATCAACTCCGTGTTGGACAACAAATACAGCGCCTACTTCGGCTTCACCGCCGACGAGGTGATGGAGATGGCGGAATATTACGGCGCTGCCGATAGGTATGACGAGATTTGCCAATGGTACGACGGCTACCGCTTCGGCAAGACGGAGATTTTCAACCCGTGGTCGGTGGTCAACTACTTCAGCAACGAGTGTGAGCCGAGACCCTTCTGGGTCTCCACCGGCAGCAACGATATTATCGGGGAAGTGCTTGCCCAGGCGGACGAGGAGATTTATAACCGTCTGACCTCCCTGGTCAACGGCGAGACCTTCACCACCTTCATCGACACCGGCGTGATCTATCCGCAGATCAAGAGCAATCCCTCCACCATTTACAGCTTCCTACTGGTGACCGGCTATCTGAAGGCACTGAAAACCACACCCTCCTTCAGCGGCGATTTTATGTGCGAGGTTTCCCTGCCCAACCGGGAGATTTCTCTGGTGTATAACAAGGAGATCTTGCAGCGGTTGGAGAATCTGATCCCGCCGTCCACGGCGATTTCCGTTCAGGAGGCCATCTTCTCCGGCGATAACGCACGGCTGAAAGCGCAGATACAGACGCTGCTGACCCAATCGGTCAGCTCCTTCGATACTGCCGGGGAGAACTTCTACCACGGCTTTATGCTGGGGCTGTGCGCCCTGCTGGGCGGCGCTTTCGTGACCTCCAACCGGGAATCCGGCGACGGGCGCTATGACATTCAGCTGAAGCCCACGCAAAAGGGTCTTCCGGGCATCCTGATCGAGCTGAAAGCGGAGAAAAATTGCAGCGATGAGCAGCTGAAAAAGCTGTCCGAGACGGCCTTGCAGCAGATCAACGACAAGAAATACGAAACCGAGCTGACGACCGCCGGAGTCAGGACGATTTATAAATACGGCGTGGCCTTCAGCGGCAAAAAGGTTGAAGTGGTAGTCGGATGAGGAGTGAAAATAAATTGGGGCTGACAAGCTCTGCCGATCTTGCCCGTGAAGAAGAACGCATCAGCAAGAAAAAGGCGGTAGAACTGTTTGAAAACGGCATGCTTGACACCCTGCCGGCGGGAAAATTCTCAACTTTGCAGGCGATTCACAAATATCTGTTTGAAGATATTTATGACTTTGCCGGTAAGCTGCGCACGGTGAATCTGGCGAAGGGCAATTTTCGCTTTGCACCGCTGATGTATCTGGAAGCGGCGCTGGCCAACATCGACAAGATACCGCAGTCCACTTTTGATGAGATTATCGAAAAATATGTGGAAATGAATATTGCCCACCCCTTCCGGGAGGGCAATGGGCGCAGCACCCGCATTTGGCTTGACCATATCCTGAAAACCGAAATCGGCAAGGTCGTGTACTGGAGCAAGGTGGATAAAGAAGATTATCTCCTTGCAATGGAGCGCAGTCCCATCAAGAATGTGGAGATCAAAGTGCTACTGAAGGCGGCACTGACCGATGAGGTGGGCAGCCAGGAGGCCTATTTGAACGGCATCGACCAAAGCTACTATTATGAGGGCCTCACGGCCTTCCGGGCGGGAGATTTGTAACGCCTAAAGTATCAGTCTTCGGTTTCCAAAGTATCAATTTGATACTTTGGCGAAATCCCAAAGTGCCCAATTGGCACTTTGGAATGATTGTAGACGGAACACGCTTCTTGGATCTGGTTGCATACTTCCCGATGCCGAGCAGCAAGAACTGATTTGAAATGTGGGAGAATTCAGTTATGGAGCTTATAAATAATACGACAAAGACTCTTAAAGACGATCTGTCTGTAGAGATCAAGCAAGGCAGCAAAGTGTCCATTGCAGCGGCCTGCTTCTCTATTGCTGCAGTGAAAAGCAATGCGCTGTGACTGATGATTGAATAGTTTCCTTTGAAAGAGAGAGGTTAGGAAATGGTAGATTTTGCTCCAGGTATGAGAACGATCATCCGAGATGAAGAATGGATGATTAAAAAGATTGAGACAAACAGTCTTGGTAATAAGACTTTATATTGCGTTGGTGTTTCTCCGCTGGTCAAGGATAGAGAAGCAATCTTTCTCGCTGATTTGGAGCAGATTCAAGTCGTTGATCCTGCTGAAGTGAAACTGGTTGCCGACCATTCTCCATTCTACAAAAAAGCGTTGCTATATTTGGAAAGTCAGTGGCGTCAGCAGATTCCTACCGATTCCAACTTACATATTGGCCATCGAGCAGCAATGGACTTGATGCCGTATCAGCTTGACCCCGCAAAATTGTCTTTGCAGAGGCCAAGACAGAGAATCCTTATAGCAGATACCGTTGGTCTTGGTAAAACACTGGAGGCGGGCATTTTGATGTCTGAGTTGATTGCCCGCGGTAAGGGAAAAAGAATACTGGTCGTTACTGTCAAGAGTATGATGACGCAGTTCCAAAAGGAAATGTGGAACCGCTTCACCATTCCTTTGGTGCGCCTTGATTCAAATCGTATCCAAAAGATTCGAGCCAACTTGCCGTCAAACTATAATCCGTTTTTCTATTATGATAAGACGATTATTTCTATTGACACGTTGAAACGTGATGTTGAATACCGCACTCATTTGGAAAATGCATATTGGGATATCATCGTTATCGATGAAGCGCAGAATGTTGCGGAACGCGGAGATCATCAGGCGCAACGTTCTCGTCTCGCCAAGTTGCTTGCAGATCGGAGTGATACGATGATTATGCTGTCTGCAACGCCTCATGACGGTCGGGCAAAGAGTTTTGCATCTTTGATGAATATGCTTGATCCTACTGCCATTGCAGATCCGGAAAACTATACGCCCGAAGATATAAAAGGACTGTGCATCCGCCGCTTCAAAAAAGATGTCAAAGACCAGGTCAGCGGCTCTTTCCTGGAAAGAAAAATCACACTTGAGCGTTGCCATGCCTCTGCTCAGGAAGAATATGCTTTTGATATTTTTACAGAGATGCAGCTGGAAATGGATTTTGGCAAAACCAAGGGAACCGGCCAGTTGTTCAAGACCAGTCTGGAAAAATCTCTGTTCTCCAGTCCCGCTGCATGCATTAAGAGTATTGATGCGCGGCTGAAGAAACTTTATAAAAAATATACCGCAGATGACATCAAGGATATTCGCTTACTGGAAGAACTGAAAACTGCGCTGGAAGCAATTACGCCTGCCGGGTTTACGCGTTATCAGAAGCTGCTGGAACTCCTTCGCAGCAAGGAATACGGCTGGAACCCGGCAGATACTGGCGACCGTGTGGTCATTTTTACGGAACGTATTGAGACCATGAAGTATCTTGCCGAAAGACTTCGTCTGGATCTTGGCTTGAACACAAATGCGATTCAAGAGATTTCCGGTGGGATGAGTGATGCTGAACAGCAGCATATCGTTGAAGACTTCGGTCGTACTGAATCACCGGTTCGTGTTTTGGTCGCATCTGACGTTGCTTCAGAAGGTTTGAACCTGCATTATTTAAGCCATCGGCTGATTCATTTTGATATACCGTGGTCTTTGATGGTGTTCCAGCAGAGGAATGGGCGTATTGACAGATATGGGCAGCAGAAACGTCCCGATATTCGCTATATGCTCATTGAGAGTGATAACAAGCGGATCAAGGGAGATATACGCATTATCGAAATCCTGATTACGAAAGAAGAACAGGCGCTGAAGAATATTGGCGATCCCTCCTTGCTGTTGGGCAAATTTACGATTGAGGATGAAGAACTTGTTGTGGCAGAAGCGATTGAAGATGGTTCCAATGCTGATGCTTTTGAACAGACACTGGATGCAGGAGAGGACGATTTCGACCCGTTTGAAGCATTAATGGCGGCGGCTGGAGAAGCCGAGGCTGAAGAAGAAAAGAAATCCGAAATCGTAACAGATGAGACTTTGTTCTCTGATTTGGAATATCTGTATCAAGCGCTTATGTATCTCAATCAAACGGAAAGCCATCCTGTTGAAAGGCTGCAAACTGTTTCTGGCCTAGATATCAAAATGACACCGGATATGGAACGCCGTTTGAGAGCAGTTGTGCCGGAAGAAGCGCTTCCTCAGGGTGAAACGCTCCGCGTTTCTGATGACAAGGCATTCTGCATGGAACAGATGAGAAACAGTATGCAGAAGAATATGGATGAGTCCGCCTGGCCTACCACGCAATATCTCTGGAAGCTTCATCCGATTATGAGCTGGGTTAATGACAAGGCGAGTCTGTTGTTTAAGAGGAATGAAGCGCCTGTGATAGGAATTCCGGGCAAACTGATAGCCGGTGAGATTATCTTTATTGTCACCGGCAGTATACCGAACTTGAAGTCTACTCCTCTGGTTGACGAGTGGTTTGGTTTGCTGTACCAGAACGGTAAGTTTGTTAAGGTGAAGTCTATGAATGAAGTGGTTCAGAAAGCAGGGCTCAGCAATTCCAAGATTCCTAACACCAACTGCATTACGGAATCTGAAATCTCCGATGCAGGCGCATTGATGCAGGATGTGGTCGCCCATGCCAAGACATACTTGGATGAACACTATATGAGATATCAGACAGGAATGAGCCTGCTTTTGGATGAAGAAGTTGATAAACTAATTGCACTTCAGGAACGGCACAAGGAATATTATCAGATGACCTTATTTGAGCATGAACGGAAACTACAGGAACAGGAACGTCGAGTAGACGAACTTTTCGAGCAGTTAATGAACTGGGTGAAAGAGACTTTGACGATACAGAACAATCCATACATTAGAGTTGTGTCTGTACTTATGGGGGTATCGCAATGAGCATGGATTTAACTGGTATCACCAATAAAAACGAATACTTTACCAATCATTATTTTTCCACCGTGTTTGAGGATAGTGCGAGTGTCACAATCAGTGGATGGAATGCAGAAGCAAGAGAGTCGGAGGAGATCCGTACTCCCTGGTCACTTCTGCGCCAGAACGCACGGCAGTATTATACGGCACACGATAAGTTTGTCCGTTCTTCTGTAAACATGCAGGTGCTAGCTAATATCAGAACGCTGGCAGATAGCTATCTGAAATCTTTAGGCTACCCTGAAGCAAACCCGGAAGTAATCACAGTTGATGACGGTTTGTCTGTACCTGTTTATCTGGAAATGGCGAAGAGCAATGGTGCGCCTTTGCTCTGGGTATTGCTGTCCGCATCGAAGGAAACGGATGCCGCCATTATGGAGAGCTACGTTTTCAATGCGGATGATGTGGATGAAGATGCAGCTGGAGCTCTTTATAAAGGTGTTCTGGGTGAAAAGCCAAATGAGGATTTGGTAACAAAGGTTCTCTTTGGTTCTGCTGAGCCGCCTCGCTTTATTATGCTGATTGGCATGAATCAGATCGCTCTTATCGACCGCAGCAAGTGGAACGAAAAGCGCTATCTTCAGTTTGAACTTGAGGAAATCTTTTCTCGACTAGAAAACACGACTTTGCAGGCAATGTCTGTCCTGCTTCATAAGGATTCTCTTTGCCCTGATGACGGAAAAGTCCTGTTGGATGAGTTGGATGAACAGAGCCAGAAGAATGCTTCCGGCGTATCGCAAGACTTGAAGTACGCCCTCCGTGAAAGTATTGAATTGCTCGGTAACGAAGTCCTTTACGATATGAAGACACGCCTTGGGCGTGATCTTGATGCAGACCCTGTAGATGCCGGACAGTTGACTTTAGAGTGTCTGCGCTATATGTATCGTATGCTGTTTGTGCTTTTTATTGAGTCCAGGCCGGAACTTGGCTATGCACCGATCAAAGCACAGAGCTATTACTCCGGATATTCTCTGGAAAGTTTGCGAGATATTGCGGATAACATCCGTGATGATGTAAATGAAGTTGGTGATGGCTATTACCTGCATGAAACGCTGGCAAAGCTCTATGAGCTGATTTATGACGGCTATCCGAAAACGGAAGATGAACTGAAAAAAGCGACAGGTTCCGATAGCCTGCACGATATGTTCCTGATTGCTCCGCTGAAGGCACATATCTTCGATCCGGAATATACAAAGATGATTACTGCGGCCAAGCTGAGAAACAGCTGTATGCTGCGTATCATCGACCTTATGAGCTTGACAAGGGCTACGGGCAGAAAAAATGGTCGCCGTGGCCGTATTTCCTATGCAAATCTGGGCATCAATCAGATGGGCGCAGTGTACGAGGCGCTTCTTTCTTATCGAGGATTTATTGCCGAACATGACCTCTATGAAGTAAAGAGAGCCGGTGACAGCTTTAACGAGCTGGATGTTGGCTACTTTGTATCTGAATCCGAGCTTGATCAATATACCAAAGATGAGCGTGTCCGTTATGAATCTGGTGAAAAAGCGGACAAGCTCCGTATGTATGAAAAAGGCACTTTCATTTATCGTCTGGCAGGTAGAGAGCGAGAGAAATCTGCATCTTACTATACACCAGAGGTTTTGACCAAGTGCCTGGTTAAGTATGCTCTGAAGGAGCTTCTTGAGGGAAAAACTGCGGACGAAATTCTCAAGCTGACCATTTGCGATATAAAAACACCGAGATTGATACAATTTAATTATTTCTCCGCCGATTTTGCTGCTTGAGGGGTAAGTTGGCATTTGAGGGGTAAGTTGTGGAAGTCGGGGTGTCCCGGCTGTTTTTATCGGTAGAAATGTTCATACATCGCCGGTATAATAGACCGCGAAAAAGTTGAGTTTTTCGGAGGACATATGTATGCGAGCACCTTTTCAAATATTAGCCATTCCGTATAGAGTGACGCCGGAATTGCAGTTTTGTGTGTTTCACCGTGCGGATATAGACCAGTACCAGTTTGTCGCTGGTGGTGGCGAAAATGATGAAAAGCCTGTTGATGCAGCAATTCGTGAGATTTGTGAAGAGACGTCAATCAACACAGATAGTGTAATACAACTCACGTCGATGGCTTATGTTCCCGCAAATGTGATAGCCCAAAGACATCGAAAACTCTGGCCAGAAGACACTTTTGTGATCCCGGAATATACATTCGCTTTTGAGTGCAAAAAGGATGTTGTGCTTTCAGATGAGCATTCAGGAATTGAATGGTTGAGCTATGATGATGCGATGCAACGGCTGACATGGGATTCAAATAAAACAGCTCTGTATGAACTGAACTGCCGCCTTCAATCTATGGACCAAAATGCGAGGTAACCGCCATGAAGCAAATCACAACCAAGGAATACGAAGAGTGGCAGAAATACAAAGCGGAGAAAGCGAAGGGCCACATCCTGCTGCCGGATACCGTCCGGTTCATCTGCGAGGCCAACGGCTATGACGCAGAAAAGATCGGTCAACACTTCCTTGAAATCCTGCCGAAAATTACAGAGCACGAGGAGGGATTGCCCCTGTGAAAGTTCTTGATTTGGATATGGATTATTTCATGAAATCCGTTGCGACATTTATAAATGAGTCAGAACTCGAGCGTTTACCAGAAGAGGACTATGGGGACAGCGTTTGGTCTGAACGAGAAGTAAGAAACTTCCTTGAAGGGAACCTTGGGCTTTCAAAACAGAACAGGATAAGAGGCAGAGTTGTTGCCGGTCATAATGAGTCGTTATTCTTTTGGAGAGAGCTGATAGAGGAAGGCGATCTTTCCACTCCTTTTGATGTTATCCATGTTGACTCGCATGCAGATTTAGGCCTTGGCTACAGTTCTTGGACGCATATTCTGGATTATCTTCTGTATTATCCAGTTGAAGAAAGATCCCAGCATCCGAGATACTTTGACACATCAGGGCATCTGCGAAGCGAAGGTATCGGAGACTACTTGCTTTTTGCAGTTGCTTACAGGTGGATATCCAGTATTGTTTACTGTGGAAATCCTCATGGCGAATGTAATGACTATCTGCTGGACACTCTGAAAGATTTCAAAGAAGAGCCAATCTGGGATAAGCCAGTTCAGAACACAATCCAATTGCTGTATAATCCAGATATGCCATTCCCTCAATATAACGATACCGAGTATGTGAAACGACAGTATATTAGGAATAGCCGCAAGGAGCCTGAAGTTCCATTTTTGATCATACCAACGATTGAGGATGTTCATTTTTATGGAAACTATGACTTTGCAGTACTTGCACAATCTCCTAACTATACTCCTGCCAGTGCAGACTTCATAATGGATATTTTTCGGGAATACATTGTTGAGGAATAAACGAAAAACGCCTCCGAGCCGATGTGGTTCAGAGGCGTTGTTGCGTCTATGGGCTTATGCCTTGATCTCGGTGCCATCCTTGAAGGTCACCCGGATGTCGTTCTTGCTGTGAACGGCGATGTAATCCACCATCGCCAGCCAGTCTGTTTCCCGGAACTCCGTCAGCGGCTCCCGGCTCCGCAGGTTTTTCAAGTATGCTTCGATCTGGTGCTTTCGGGCCATGCGCTCGGCAATTAGATCGGTGACCTCGGTGTGTCGGGCCTTGGCCTTATCGAACCGGGCCACCAGAGCATCGTATCGTTTCTGGTATTCATCCTGATCGAGGGCGACGTGAGCGTTCTCCTTGATGCAATCCTCGATGAGCTCGGCAGCGATGTTGATTTCAGCTTCCAGATCCGAAAGCTCACTCTCAAGTGCCGTGGTGTCGAGGCTTCTTGAAAGGACCTGATCGTATATGGCTATAAACTGTTCCTTCTGGTCGATCACCTGATTGGCGGCCCGGAGGAACAGTTCTTTTATTTCATCCTCGGTGAGTGTCGGTGTGGCGCATTTCTGGCCGTCGAACTTGTGATTACACTGCCAGATGACCTTCCGGTAGGCGTCGTTGCTGTGCCACACCTTCGGCCCGTACCAGCTGCCGCAGTCTCCGCACTTGACCTTACTGGAAAAGATGCTGACCGAGCTCTTGCGGTTCCGGCCCTTGGTGCGGGTAGTCATCAGCGTCTGCACCATCTCGAAGGTCTCCGGATCGATAATGGCCTCGTGGTTGTCCTTGACGTAGTACTGCGGGATTTCACCCTCGTTGGTCTTTTTCTTCTTGGTCAGAAAATCTACAGTGAAGGACTTCTGCAGCAGCGCATCACCCTTGTACTTTTCGTTGGTGAGAATGCTTTTGATGTTGCTGGGGTTCCAGTGGTCCTTGCCGCCGGGAGAAGGAATGCCTTCATCGGTCAGCGTCCGGGCAATCTGGAATGGCGACTGGCCTTGCAGGAACATTCCGTAGAGGCGCTTGACCAGCTTGGCCTGTTCTGGGTTTACCACGAGGTTGTGGTCCGGCCCCATGTCGTAGCCCAGAAATCGCTTGAACGGAACCGTGACCTTGCCGTCTGCAAACCGCTTCCGTTGGCCCCATGTGCAGTTCTCGGAAATGGACCGGGACTCTTCCTGCGCCAGCGAGGACATGATCGTCAGCAGAAGTTCACCCTTGCTGTCGAAGGTCCAGATGTTTTCTTTTTCAAAATAGACCTCGACGTTGTGCTCCTTGAGTTTCCGGATGGTAGTCAGGCTATCGACTGTGTTTCTGGCAAAGCGGCTGACCGACTTCGTGATAATCAGGTCGATCTTGCCGTCAAGGGCATCTGCAACCATCTGTCTGAACTGCTCACGCTTTTTGGTATTGGTGCCGGTGATGCCTTCGTCAGGATATACCCCGACGAACTCCCAATCATCCCGGCCATTGATGTAATTCGTGTAGTAGTCAATCTGCGCTTCGTAACTGGTCAGCTGCTCCTCGTTGTCGGTGCTGACACGAGCGTAGGCCGCCACACGTCGCTTCTTAGTACTGTTGATCGGTGCCGCCGTGAAGCGTGACAGCGTCGCCGGTATCGTGGTTACGGATTTGGCCATTTCTTTTCGCTCCTTATTTTCTTGATTCTTTCACTCATTGCCTCCCTGCGCTCGTCTGTCCAAGCGGCCTTCATAGATTTTTTTGCTTTTTCCCGCCGTTCCTCGGTCCAAGGGGTGCCGTGCCGCTTATCCAAGAAGTCTCTGGATTCGATGTGGCCGTCCCTGAAATGGAACGTGACCATGTGGTCGAGGATTGTTGCGCTTTCAATCTGAGCGTCCATCGCAGCCTCGTCGAACTCATCAAGGCCAAGGATCTCAGTCACCAGCCGCTTCATGGTCTCGTCCCTGATAGCCGGATTCCGACATTCGGAACGTGGACCGGTGCAATACCAAGACCGTGTCGGGGTGCCGTCCTTACGCTTTCCGGATTGGCAGCGGTAATTGGCACCGCAGCAGCCGCATTTTATGAATCCGGTGAACTCGTAGAAGGTATTCCGGTTCGGATTGGTATCCTTGCGCTTGTGCCGTTCTCCCCAGAGCTTTCTGCGCTCGTCTGTCCACCAGTCGGTCTTGGCGGTAGATTGCCATTTGGTGGTGACCTCGTGGCCGTCGTAAAAGCGGAAGGTCAAGGTATCGTCTCCGATAACGATGACTTTCTCGATCTGCTGACTGAAAACGTCCTCGTCAAACTCATCAAGGCCCAGCACCTCCGCTGCGGTATTCTGGAGCATCTTCTCCGGGATGTTCTTCGAGGGGCAAGCCGACACACCTTTCTGGCTTTTCGTCTGACAGATCCAGATGTAGTAAACCTCACCGGCGGTATTCCGTTTTCCACTGTGGCGATAGTGTTTTCGGCAGCAGCCACAGGTGATCTTCGTGGAGAAAGCCGATAGTTTCAGCGACTTGTTTCCGAAGGGACCAAGGTCCCGTCTGCGCTTGAACTCGGCCTGTACCGCTTGCCATTCGTCCATCGGGATAATGGCCTCGTGAGTGTCTTCGACAAAATACTGTGGCATCTCGCCGTAATTCTTCCTACGGTGCTTGGTGATCGGGTCTTCACAGTATTCCTTCTGGAAGAGCATGTTCCCGGTGTAGGTGATGTTCGTCAAGATAACCTTTACATTGGAATCCACCCACGGCTTTCCTTGCCGGGTATAAATGCCTCGGTCCATCAGGGCTCTGCCGATCTCAATTCGGGATGCACCTTTCATGTACTCTGCATACATCCAGCGGATGATCTCAGCTTCCTCCGGTATGATGACCAGCTTGTCGTCTTGCCACTCATATCCGAAAATACTGAACTTGCCGTTAGGAATGCCCTGCTTGAACCGCTTGATCGTACCCCACTTGACGTTCTCCGAAATGCTGCGGCTTTCTTCCTGTGCAAAGGAAGCGAGGATGGAAAGCATCAGCTCTCCGTCGCCGCTCAAGGAATTGATTTTTTCCTTCTCGAAGCGAACCTCAATGCCGAGCTCCTTCAGGTGCCGGACCGTGTTCAGAAGGTCCACGGTGTTCCTCGCAAATCGCTGGATCGACTTGGTGAGGATTATGTCGATGTTTCCGGCTTCACACTCAGCCAGCATGTGGTTGAACTCATCACGCTTTTTGGTGCCGGTGCCGGAGATCCCGTAATCCGCAAAAACGCCAGCGTATTCCCATTCTGGGTTCTTCTGAATCAGTGCGCTGTAGTAGCTCACCTGTGCAGAAAGCGAGTGCTGCATCCGCTCGGATTCCATCGACACTCTGGCGTAGGCAGCGACTCGCTTTCTTGCTTTCAGAACCGGCAGTTTTCGCTCGATTTTCTCTACTGTTTTCAATGAAATTCCTCCTTCCGGTAGTGTCTATATATCACTCTAAAAGACCGGAATATCAAGCGTTTTCTGATAATAATGTACCCAAATATGGTCGGTATTTTTCGAGCAGAATTGTATCAATTTCAGCGTATTCCTCCTCGGTGATCAAGCCCTTTTCGAGCATGGATTTCGCCATTGAAATAGCTGCGTGATAAAGCATATCGTTGTGGAGTTCCTCCTTGCTCAACAGGCATCACCGCCTTTGAACCGAGCCGCAATATAGCAGTCGTGGGAGCAGTATTTGCGCTTTGCGTTTCCGTAGGCAGTGAACTCTTTCCCGCACTCCGGACAGCTAAAGGTATAAACAGCCTTCTGCTTTACGACCTCCGGATGAGCGTTCCACCATGCCGTCCGGCACTCCGGGCAGCAGAACTTCTTCTGTTTCCGTCTGGGGAACTGGATCAGCGTTTTGCCGCAGTTCAGGCAAAGCTGCGTGGGAACCTCCGCAAGGCTGTGGCTCTCTGCCTTCTCACCGGCGAGGCCGTGGGATCGACAATATGCTTTGACGCTGTCCTTTGACAGTCCGACGCTGTTGGCGATGGCCGTATATCCAAAGCCCTGATGCCGCAGGGCCGTTATCTTTTCTCTTTGCTCATTTGTCATGAGATTGTCCTCCAGTCCGAGAGGGGTTCCTCTCACTACCCACTGGAGGAAAATGGCCATCTTGAACGAAAAAAGAGCAAAAAAAATAACGCCCTCCACGGAAAAATCCGCAGAGGGCGTGTGATAGGTTCGGTTTACTTGTTCGGAATCTTCAGCTTCATGCCGCTGTAGATGACATTGCTTTTCAGCCCATTCAGGCTGACGATTTCCTTATAGCGGCTGCCGTTGCCGAGATACTTCTTGGCGATTGCCCAGAGGGTGTCACCATGCACCACGGTGTGGATGCGGTAATCCTCGGAGGGTTTCGTGCCTGCCACGGCAAGTGCAGAGGTCTTGACCGGCGACATGATAGCGTACCTGCCGGACTCGTCCTTGTTGATGACCGTGCGGTCGCCGCTGACCTCTACCACATACCAGCGGAGCTTCTTCACCCAGCCGGGAATGGCTTTGCCGTTATAGTAGGTGCTGCCCGTGATGGTCACGAGGTCACCGGCCTTGATACCTACAGGTGTGGGCTTGACCGTGTCGGCAGGTTTTACATCACCGCCGAGAGCTGCCGTGACCTTGGATGCCAGATCACCCATACGGGCATACATCCAGTTGCCGGGACAGGATTTATTCGCAAACCACCGATGGACGGTCAGAACCATCTCGTCGGATTTCGGGGTGTAGTTCAGCGTCTTGGCCTTATCTCCCAGCCAGAGCAGCTTGGTTTTGCCGTTGCGCTTGCAGATGTCGGTGCAAAGTTCAATGAGCCGCTGGTACACCACATCCTTAAAAGCGTAAGGCTCGGTGTTGTCGCTGGCACACTCGATAGTGACGGCTCTCTGGTCATTAGCATTGGAGGAAGAGCACCAAGAGCGGTTTTTCTCCTCCACATACATTCCGACCCTGCCGTCCACGCCAATGCCGTAGTTGCTGCTTGCCTGCCGTGAGGTCGGCAAGAAGATGTTGCCCAGCGTTTCAACTGAGCACTGACCCACCACGCAGTGAGGCGTGATGCGGTCAATGCTGTGGGTGCGCCGCCCGGAGTGGTTCGGGCTGAGTTTGGTGTAGGACACCAGGGGGCTGTTCGTGTAAGCCATGTTATTCATCCTCCTTTTCACTGCGGTCATGAAGCTGCTCCAGCACGGATTTCAGCTTCTGCGGAATGGGCAGTCCCAGGTATGCGGCGTTTTCCAACAGGGACACGCCCTCATTCGACAAATAGAAGAAAATGACGGCGGTACGCATCACCGAGCCGCTGCCGATGACACGGGTGTCGAGAATATGCCCGATGCCGACCAGGGCGAAGATGAGCACCTTTTTGAAAATGCCCTTGAAACCGACTTCGCTGGACAGCTTCTTATCCACCACAGCGCACATGATGCCGGTGATGTAGTCGATGACTACGAAAGCCAGAAGCGCGTAAAGCAAGCCGTCACATCCTCCCAAGAACCACCCGAGCCAGCCGCCGATACCGGCGAACACCACCTGAATGGTCGTCCAGAATTCTTTCATGTTGTTTGTCCTCCTTTGAGATTAAAAATGGGTATGAAAAAAGTGACGCCGGAGCGTCACGCTTTTCCTATAGCATAGAAGTTAACTACAAAACTGTAGCTGCCTGATAGAGCATTCGCTCTTGCAATTTCATATACACCGGTTGAGCTGGTTGATGTTCCAGGAGAACTGCCGGGCACCATAATAAATGCGCCGACCCCGGTACAGGACAGCGATACTGTTACAATCGGTACTTCCGCAAAAGTAAATGGAAAAGAAATGTTCAGTGCAGTCAACGAACCGGAAGTATATAGAGATCCCCACGCATTGTTGAGTGCTGCGGACACTGTCCTTCGGCACCAGCACTCGGCTATACCGCTTTTCCATTTACGGTAATTCCAGATGCCGCTTGTCCCTTGCTGAATGACAAAATCCGCAAGGGGTGAGCCATCCACCCGCATATCCCCGGCAACATCCAGTGTGGCTTGCGGATCTGGCGTGTTGATGCCGACTTTCTTTTTCCGTAGTGCGATGAGCGGCGTGCCCTGCGGGACAGTAAAATACAGATCCAGACTGCTCAAGGAATAGAGCTTGTCTTGGATCTGTAGATGGAAGTCGTAGGAGCTGTTGGCGTCCAGACTGCACAGCTCCAAATTGAAGTAGCTGAAAGAGGTTCCGCTTTTTGTCGTGCCGGAATAGATGCTGGTGTAGCTGCCGTAACTGCTCTCACTGGTTTTCTTGTACCGATACCGCACATAAACCACGCTGTTTTTCTGCGTCCCGTCAACGGTCACAGCAGAAATAGAACCACTGAATTTGAGCTGCATTTCCGCTTCGATATCGTTGGTGCGCCGGAGCGTTATCGAGGATATCTTCGGCTTGGTGTACGGAATGACTGTCACCGTCTGTGAAGTTTCGGCGGTGTAGCCGCGAGAATCCGTGACCGAGAGCGTGACCGTCACACTGCCGGACTTTGTGATCTTTCCGACCGTAATTGCAGCACCGGTCGAATTGGATGCGGATAAACCGTTGCAGGAAGCGGTGTAGTTGGAAATGGACGCTCCGTTCTTCGCAGTCGCTGTTCCCGGTGTAACTTTGAGGGTCGAGTAGTCCTGTACGAACAGCTGATCGTTGCCCGTGAGGTTCTTTGTGGTCGTGTAGCTGTCGGCATAAGTGAATCCGCTCATGGTCGGAGCAGAATTGGTTGCCGTGGTCAGTACCGTGGCAGTTTTGCTTGAAGTACTGCCGATCTGCGTAGACCCACTGTAAGACGAAACCGCAAAGGTACCGGTGAACGACTTGATGGATGCCATTGCATTCAGCAGTGTCGTCCTCTGCGCCGATGTCAGCGTGACCGTGCGGTTCGCAGTGCCCTTCGACCAGGAAAGCCCGGAAATAGTCAGGATGGTCGTGCTGCCGTTTTTGAGCACCAGCGAATTGGTGTAGGAGGCTTCGTACACGGTCACATTGATGGTAATGGAAACCGTGGCATTGTCCGCCGTCACCGTGTTGACACTATTCACCACAGCACCGCCCAGTGTCTTGACCGTGGAACTGCCGGAAGTGCCGTAGACATGGTTGTACTGCCGCCTTGCTCTGACCTTCACCGTGTAACTGGTGTTCGGCGAAAGCGAGGATACATAAAAATTACGGGTCGTTCTGATGTTTACTTTGAAACACTGTCCAACTTACCATATTTTAATAACGAATATGCTAAGCGAATCAGACTCCTTTCTCTGCTTCTGAACTGTTTAACAAAGCGCTATGGAGAGTTGTGGAGAAAGTGTTTTGACCCGTTGCGCTCCGATAGTTACTGGTCCAAATCCGACCCACGTCTTTCTAACACTCGTTTTAGCACTTTAACTTCGGAATGGACTTGGGATACACCTCTGCGCACCGACTACGAGCGTCGTCAGGCACTAGTCGAAATCGATGTACTGACAGCAATGGCTCTGGGTATGACTTTGGAGCAGCTAAAAACCATCTACCGCATCCAGTTTCCAGTTCTGCAAAGCTATGAGGCGGATACTTGGTATGATGCCAATGGTCGAATCACTTTTACCAACAACCGCAGCCTTGTGGGGGTTGGTTTCGACCGGAAAGAGTTTGAGCTGAACATGAAGGAGGCTCCTGCCGGTAAGAAGTTCTATCGCACAATCATGGATGACACCATGCCCGGTGGCCCGGTGGAGCGTACCATTGAGTATGTTGCCCCGTTTGACCGCTGTGACCGTGAACAGGACTACGAGACCGCATGGAAGTTCTTTGAGGAGAAGTACGGAGACACTCAATAATCGTCCGTTACTTTATTCAGAAGAGCGGAATGTCTGAAATATATTGGTATGAAGCATTTTGACATCTCTGCCATCTGAGTATAGAACAGAGAATGAGATACAGATATTCGATGTGCCTGGAAAGGAGAAAAATGTACGATTTATCATCAAAGTTCAACACTTTTTACAGTTCATATGTTGTTTTGCCACAGAGTGAGCAGAGCAGTCTGTATCATAAAAAAGATTTAAATCTTCAGCGTCTAAAGGATGGCTTGAAGGAATATAACGTTGAATACAAAACTTCATATTCAATAGTTGAGGATTGTGTTCAAGGTAGTGTGGCAATGTCAACGGTCGTTCAAAATGAAGAATCCGATTATGATATAGATGCTGCCATTGTTTTAGATAAGTCGGATTTAGGCGATAAGGGTACTCAATCTACAAGAAATATGGTTGCAAATGCTCTTCGTCGAAAAACAAAACAATTTAATGCAGAACCTGAAGTAAAGACTAGTTGTGTTCGAGTGAAATATGCCGATGGCTACCATATCGACTTTGCTGTTTATAGGCGTTCTTATGATTCCGTCAATGAAGAATGGATTTATGAACACGCAGGTTCAGAATGGACATCAAGAGAACTAAGGGGATTGACAGATTGGTTTAAGACCCAGAACGACAATTCAAATGGAAAATTGAGAAAAGTTGTTCGTCTATCCAAGATGTTTTGTAAATCGAGATCTTCTTGGAAAAATATGCCGAGCGGATTGCTTCAAACTGTCTTATGCGACGAAACGCTGCAAGACTCCTACGATCGAATTGACGAGTTGTTTTATTACACCATGAAAGAAATTGTCAATCGAATTGAAGAAAGTACATCTGTTGTTGCACCGGTCGATAATGGGCGAGATTTAACTCCGCGACAGAGTGACAAACAGAAAATGACGAACTGGAAGAATCGACTAAAAAGCAAACTTGCTGACTTAGATATTCTTTTCAGTGAAGACTGCACCCAGGCAGATGCTATTCAGGCATGGTATGGCTTCTTCAACCATGAGTTCTGGAATGAAAACGCAACAAAGTCCGAATATAACACATTGCAGTCCTTCAAGAAGTCGGTATGTTCTTTTGTGGATAACGAGCAATTTATTGAAGAGATGTTCCCGGTCAATCAAGTGTATTCGTGTAGAATCTCGTGCATTGTAAGTGGGAACGGTTGGCGACCGAAGCCGATTGGGAAATTCTTATCACTCCTCAAGCGGTATTTGCCACACAATTTTGAAATTCGTTGCACAATGGAATACACAAATTGCCCTCCGCCATACAAGGTTTTCTGGAAGGTTAAAAATGTAGGTGTTGAAGCGGAGAAACGAAATATGCTCCGTGGAGAAATCTATGAGAAAGGAAATTCTATAGTGGAACATAGCAACTTTTTCGGTAAGCATTATATCGAGTGCTACATAGTTAAGAATGGTGTATGTGTTGCAAAAGATAAAGTTGACATCCCGATTGGAAAGGTGTAATGCTGTGAAGATTTTAAAAAGTGTAGGATTACTTTCCTTATCGCTTATTATGATGGGAATAATTGTGTTGTTTGAGGTCATGGACTGGCCTGTTGGAAGTAGCATTGCCGGTATTGTACTTGGCTTTTCGCTCCCTGCATTATTTGCATCATTCCAGGATCTTTTTGATACAACAGACTGGAAGGTTTCACAAAGGAAGTTGGTTCGTGGTGGTTTTCTTAAGAAAGATACACCGGTGCGCATTTCATTTGCATATTTGTTTAGAATTAAAATAGGTGGTAAATACCTTTTGGTGCGCAACGCTCGTGGAACAGGAAAATTTCAGCCTGTCGGAGGCGTCTACAAGCTTTTGGGAGACGAGAAAACCGAACTTAAAAACTTGTATCAGGTTATGGATGATGACAAAATTTCGATTGATGAATCGTCAAGAAATGATTATAGGCTTAGACTGGCAAATCAACATTTGAGAAAATTTGTAAAACGGTTTGACAATGGAGCCTCTAGAGAGCAGCTTCATGATTTGAGCCGAGAATTCAGAGAAGAAATGGTTGACACTGCCTTAGTAAATTGGAATGAGATTTCTTATAGAGTTTGCGGCAGACATATTAGCAAACTTGAATATGGGAAGCATTTTCAAATATACGAGCTTTTACTTGCTGATATTGTAGAGTTGATACCCACCAAGGATCAAGAAAAAGATTTGGAATTGCTTATGCAGAAGCAATCCGATCAATACATCTTTGCAACATCTGCGGAAATCCAAGCATTAGGTATCAACACTGATGTAGGTAAACTTAGTGAAACCATTGCGGATCATTCTACCAAGATAATAGAGGAAAATGAAGGTGCGTTGATTCATATTCCAGAACATGGAAAGATCTATAGAACTGCCGTATAACACATGGAATTCTTAGATAGTACAAAGGAGGATTGCAGTATGTTACCATCCATACTCGCTAAACAATTACAGAAAGGCATCGGAGATTACATAGAAACCACATTCCCGATGACCAACGAACCGTTCAAAGGTTCCGTAGAGAAAATGCTGGCGAATAAAGGCTCTGTTTACCATGAGCCTTATGTTGCTGTGCGCCTTCCGTTCCGTGTGGCGGAGGAGACGCCGACTTGCTTTGAAGCAATCCACCCTGCATATCTTCCTTATGTACATCAGCAGAAAGCTTTTGAGCGACTGACCGGAGATGATGGTAGATCCACGTTAGTTGCTACGGGTACTGGTTCCGGTAAAACCGAGTGCTTCCTCTATCCAATTCTGGAGTATTGCCATCGGCACCGTGGCGAGCGAGGAATAAAAGCACTTATTATTTATCCGATGAATGCTCTGGCAACAGACCAGGCAAAGCGTATCGCAGAGTTGATCTACGGTAGTGATGAGCTCCGTGGAAATGTTACTGTAGGTATGTATGTCGGCGGCCAGGAACATACACCCGCGCGAACCATGAGTGAACACGGCGTTATCACAGACCATGAAACCATGTTGAACAATGCGCCGGATATTCTGATGACCAACTATAAAATGTTGGACTATCTTTTGGTGCGTCCGAAAGATGCTCTTTTGTGGCAGGATAACGACTCTGAAACTTTGAAATACATCGCTGTCGATGAGTTGCATACTTTCGACGGTGCACAGGGTACGGATCTGGCTTGCCTGCTTCGCCGTTTGAAGCGCCGTTTGGGTATCTATGACGGATATCTTTGCTGCATTGGCACCTCTGCAACAATGGGTTCCAAGGAGAACAACAGCAGTATCCTGAGCTATGCTGAAGAGATCTTTGGCGAGCCTTTTGACAAAGACGCCATTATTATCGAAGATCGTTTAAGCCCACAGGAATTCTTTGAGGGCATTGAGGTAACAGAGTTTGCCATGCCAACAGCCGAGCAGGCTGCCGAACTGGACAAGCTGTCTGCGGAAGATGAGCCTTCCGCTTATCTGCAATGCGTAGTCAAAGACTGGTTTCCTGATTTCACATTGGATGTTTTGAGTGATGAGGGCAGAATTCAGCTTGGCCATAAACTCATGCACCATAGCTTTATGCAGTCTGTCATTCACCTGACCGGCGGTACATATTATCAGCTTTCAAAAATAGCAGAGGACTTGGCAGCGCATTACCCTGAATTAAAATCGCTGCCTGATTCCGATACCGTTATCAATTCTTTATTTGCTCTGATTTCTCATGCCAGGACTGGCGTAGTAGGTAAGCTGCGTCCATTTTTGAACGTCCAGGTCCAACTCTGGATGCGTGAGCTTCGTCGTTTGGTTGCCAAGGTTGATCCGGAAGAAATCACTTATGAGATTGCAAATGATTTGAATAAGCAACAGGCTAAGCAATATCTTCCTGTTGTCAACTGCCGTGATTGCGGAATAACCGGCTGGGTATCTGTTCTTAATGAGCGAAGCAACGCCACAATGACGAATCTCGAATCGTTTTATAATCTGTACTTCCGCGCAGATGAAAAAATCGTGATGATGTTCCCTCATTCCCATGAAGAACGAATCCCTGGAATGATTCCCGCTAGGATCTGCCCCGACTGTCTGCAAGTGAAATTAGGCGAAGAGGGTACTGACGAGTGTGTCAACTGTGGTGCGGAAATGGTCGATGTTTTGATTCCTAATTCCATCAGAACATCAGGAACCAAGGATCATAAGCAGTATGTCTGCCCTTGTTGCGGCAGCCGTCGCGGCCTTTCGTTGATGGGTCTTCGCAGCGCAACAGAGATCAGCGCGAGTATTTCTCAGATGTTTGCGTCCAGATTCAACGACGACAAGAAAACATTGGCATTTTCTGATAATGTTCAGGATGCAGCACATAGAGCAGGTTTCTTCAATTCCAGAACATGGCGCTTTGGACTGCGAACCGCTATTCAGAAATACTGCACTGAATTTGGTTCCGGTCAGAACCTGGCAGATTTTCAGAATGGTTTCATCAAATACTGGCATGATCGTATGACGGATGAACAGTTTGTCAGCTTCTTTATTGCTCCGAATATGACGTGGAAACATGCCTATGAGGACATGGTTGAAAAACGAAAGCTGGGCAAGGATAAACAGGCGCAGATTCTGATGTATGAGATCGAACAGCGAATTAAGTACGAAATCATGCTTGAAGTTTGGCCTTGCGGGTAAGATCGGTCGAACGCTCGAAAAGTCCAGCTGCTCTGTTATTTCCTTTGCACCGGATGACATCACGCAGATTGCCGATGCCGTACAGGAAAGAACCGTCAACGAACTTGGGGTTTTTACGTCGGAAAGCCGTGCTTCATTTGAACGCATGGTGATTGGTTATCTGAATCTGATGCGCGCAAATGGTGCCTTTGAAGATAAGGTATTTGACGAGTATACAACACAAGACGGAAACGGCTATATGCTGTCAAATGATCGCAACCGCTGGCTTCCTGGCCGCCAGTCGGGCCGAAATACCCCACGCTTTATTGCAGAGCATATTGGAAGCGGGCGAGCATCTTTTGAGTTTGATTCGCCTGTATCGAATAAGTATGTGGACTGGATCGCATCGTGCTGTAGTGAGGTGATGGTTGAGGAAAGCAATTTCCGTGCAGTCAGCAGATATATTCTGGAAGAGGCAGTCAGACTTCATGTAGTATCGCTGGTTCCTTCCTCTGTCAACTATAAGATTTATGGATTAAATAAAGAGCGTGTTTTCATTACAGATGATGTG